>Ga0325403_1005401_pt1 | contig 12048 bp, 11 predicted proteins | sample PopdelMetagenome_19_FD_205665 | JGI IMG/M metagenome (GOLD analysis project Ga0325403, IMG submission 205665) | Populus deltoides microbial communities from Bellville, Georgia, United States - Xylem-PdKOR-R4 | ecosystem: Host-associated > Plants > Phyllosphere > Stem > Wood/Secondary xylem...
CAATTAGGAAAAATGCTAAAATAGAAAAAGTGAAAATTTCAACAAATTAATTAGAAGATTTGAAGTAATTCTTTTAATTAAAGGATTTTTTCTATTTGCCTTAATCAAATACTCCAAGATATTGTTCTATAATAGGAAAAAATGCAAATATTTCTCATACAATTAAAAGATATATAAAATGCGATTTAATTAATATACTGATTTTTTTTTTACACACACCATACATATATGAGATATTTATTCCAAAAAACATGATAATTCTTTTTTTCAAAAAATTAAAATAATAATAATAATAAAACATCTTTCTTTCTTTCATGGATGTTTTTTTTTCCGGAAAAGTAAAATGCTTTTCAAATAATTTTTTATTTGAAAATATATTAAAATAATTTTTTTATATATTTTTTTTACTCTAACATCAAAAAATCAAACCTATAAAAACATTAAAAAATATTAATTTAATTTTTTAAAACTAAAAATACATTTAAAAAAAAAAAAACACCATGCAAAATACACACTAAATAAGAAATAAAAATATCCCGTTCAAGTAATAGATCCGGGCCTAAGAAAGCCCAAAACACAAGCGTGGAATCCGAAGAAACTTTCTTACCGTCTGCCTCCGCCTCTCCCTCCGCTCCCCCACCCAGCTACCTTTCCAAGTTGATTGTAGTTCAAATCTCTCCGTGGCAGATTAATCGAGTAGATGTTTAGCGAGTACTCTCCGTGGCAGGGAAAAAAGCTGTGCTTCCAACTTATTAGTGCTCCCAGGCGGCTAGAATCTGAGATATCTACTTGGCCCATTTGCACTTTTCTCTCTACTCTGATAAACAGTGGTTTTATTTCTCCTTAATAAATCCTGGTTCCTGATTTAAAGAAAATCAAAACTTTCACAGAAAACTGAATGTTTTTGCCTTGGAAATTTGCAGGGTTGGATCCAATCTCCATGAACAAAGAGGACAAGAAACTGACAGTGATAGTGGTAGGGGACATTGATCCAACACTTGTAGTGAGCAAATTGAGAGAACTGTGTCGCAGTTATTATTGGCTGAAACTGCAAAAGAGCTTGTTAAAGTGGCTAACCATCATCAAACCCAATGACTAGCCTAAGCAAGATCTAATCTGAATTCTGATACCCTTTTGTTTACTACAGGCGAACAGAGGAGCACTAAGAATCATCATGAACAAAACGGGACAAAAGAATAGTAACAAATTATTGCATGCATTTCAAATCATTGCACCAAAATATCATCCCATTCAACACAAAATATTTTCCACCAAAATTTTCGGGGTTCCAACATATACTGAAAACTGGATTCAAAATATATCAGAGTAGAAGCAAAAGTTGGCTACACAGAGCTCCAAGTTATAACAATCCCAGTATTCTGCTGTTCTCTTAGTCATTGGCAATCGGAAATGAACTGATTTTAGAGCACGAACGCCTCGGGAGTATTAACATAGAGAAAGGAAAATCCTGCTAAGAATTCATTAAGCGTCAGTGAGAAATTCTGCCAACATATAACATGGAAATTCAGCCAAAATATTCTGGTATCACTGTTGTTAACATAATAAGAAACGTTTTCTTAGTTATGGTACCTTATTGTGTTGGATGAATGTAAGAGAAGCTCAGGGATAATTGCCTTTTCATTTGATCTTTCAAAATTCATCTCTATCTCAGTGTTGTGAGAAATCCTGGGCCAGTCTTCCACTACCTCCCGTTGCCACCTTTTTGCCAGCAAGGGACAGAACTCACAAGATGGCAGGCCTTCTTTTAGCATGGCTTGGAGCTTAGAGCAGAAGTGGATTCTGAATTCTGTGAGCGAGGTTAGATGATTGAGTCCTTTGTGCTCCAGAGACTTCAGCTTTTGGCAAAAGTTAATGAAAGAGAGGTAAGTGAGGAAACCTGAGAATTAACATTTGGAACCTTTCTATTCTCAAATAAGTTCAAATAAATGTAAAGTTGTTCAAAAACAGTATTCAGAATATTGTAAAGTGAGAGGTTTCTGAGTTCACTTTCCAGATTTAATATCATCACCAAAAGGAACAAATGGAAAGCGTGTGGGGGGGGGGGGGGTAGAGTCCAGGATGAAGAGAGACAATTCCAGGCAATGTTGTAAAGAAACTGATGTCGATATGTCCACTTTTTATTACAATGTGATAGAGAATACTCAAACGGGAGCTGCACATTCCACTTTGACTTCCATAATGTAGGATTTCTTCCAAAAAAAAATAGGAGAATGATAGAAGATAGAAGCATCGTGTTTGTCATAAACAAACTGGATAAACTTATGTACAGCCAAAACTTGATTGAGTGGGACAAAATTATGAGTAACCTCAAGAAATGTCCGCTTAAATATGAGAGATGATCACGCAGAGAATTAGCCTTGCATTCCATGCGATATTAATTGTCAGAATAAGAGCAGAACCTTTCATCCAGCTTTCCTTAGCAAACGACCCTCCACCACAAATAACTGCGCCAAAACCTTAGCCCATCCTCGAGGACTTGTAGTTTTTCAGTTTCTCCATCCTGCTTGTGATAAGCAAATCAGTAAACTATAGGAATCAAGTGAAACTAGAGTGAACTTCAAGTGATTTACCACAAGATGAACCAGAAAGTACCCGAAGATAACTGCCAACAGAAAAGTGAAACTTGGAATGACGTAACTCAACAAGCTTGCAACAGTCAGAGAAGTTCATGCTAAATAAGCATAGGAAACATTAAGATGGATAATAGATTGACAGTCCCAAGAGGTGAAAGCACAGAAGTCTTTGTTATCACTGAGAGTGAAAGTGATGGTCGCTGCATTCTGCTACCTGGAATGAAAATACACTCAGGAAATTACAAGTAAACACATTTTGACTCTCCTAAGAGCAATATTCATGAGGATATTTGATATGTTCTAAAAAGTATAATTTACCTCTGTAAACATTCCGCTTCTGATGTTCATGAAGTCAGCGATCCCAATCAGGAACGACCCAGGTTTACACAAGGACAAACTGAGAGCACCAAATGTCATGGAAAAATAAAATTCTGATCAGAATCATGCCAAGACACAAAGAATTAGTAACATAAGGTGGAGATGGAATAGTTGTTGATAGAATAAAAAAAATTAAATCATTACCTCATAGTGTTCAATGATTGAAGAAGATTAGAGACAGAATTAGGAGACTCCTTTGCTCATTTGATCTTCTAGCGCTAAATCTCTACGTCATGGGAGAGAGAAATATTGAACCAAACTTTTCCCATCTCCCGTTGATACATTTCTTCCAGCACGGAACTGTAACTCGGAAAAACTTGGGTTTTGAATTCTTTGAGCAAGGATAGGCGTTGAACAGCTTTGTAGTCCAGATATGGAAGATCACATTGTAAAAGAGGTGATTGTGGAGGAGCTTATTCCACGCAGTTCACAGCTTGAAAGAGAGAATCCATCCAAATCCAGTTCCTCGAGGCGAGCAAAGAGTTTCTGACAGTCATCGATAGCAAGTGACTCCAATTTAGAGGACAAACACACTCCGGGAGATGACGACAGACCCAAAGCTGGAAATGACTCAAGTTCTCCACAGCAGCTTATTTTCAGTGTCACAAGGGAAGGGAGGGAACAATCCACTGATTTCAAATTTGAGCAATCAAATAATGAAAGCTCTTGCAGATTTGAGCACTCACAGAGATTTAAGGTGCTTGTAGATGTGGAAGCTCTGTCTGATAAACAAAGGGATTCAAGATTTGGGCATCCACTGATGTCAAGTTGCTTTAACTTGGGGAAAAGCTCTAATGGGTAGCACTTGAGTGAACTACTATGGATGCTAATTTCCTGTATGGTAAGAAAATAACCCAGTTGCTGCATTTCCTTCAGTAAGGAATCTGAGTAACAAGATTGAACTACGAGACTGTGCCAACCAGAAGTCAATGTCTCTAATTTCACCATATGAGGATGGTCATTTGAAGAGTCCTTTAAAGACATTTTGTTAATGGTTGTAGGCCTTGGAAGTGAAAGCACAAACTGGGAACACTTTGTAATTGTGAGTTCTTTTAAAGAAGGAAGGTGGCTGGGAAGGGTTTTCTTTAATTTAGGACATTCACTTATATAAAGCACTTGGAGGCAAGGAAAAGCTTTCTCTTCACTTTCAGCAACATTAGGAATCCATTCACACCATTGTGGCATCCTCTCAAAAGTCAAGCTCTCGAGTGATTTGAATGCAATGCTTGTGGAAGTGCAATTTCCATAAAACTCATAACCTACACTCTCGACTTTATCGAATGCTTTGATCAGAAGTCTTTTTAGATTTGCTAACTGACCGAGTGGTGGTAGGAAGGAACAATGGCATTCACTAAGCCTTAGATCCACTAAGAATGAGTCTATTAACCAAGCAGGGAATCTTGAACCCCCGTAACCAACAATTACAAGACAATGCACATTTACATTAGGCTTTAGTTGATGAAGCACACATTCATCAAGAGAACCATATGAATCATCGCTCCATCTCAAATCTAACTTTCTGAGATCCCTCATGCCTTCTAAATTAGCTCCTAAAGCATCTTGAGCATCAAAAACATTTTGAAGCATCCAAATACGAAGTTTTCCCTCTAGGCATTTGAGCTCTCCTAATTCCTTTATGCTGGATCCATTTTGTTTACCCACAAAAAAATCAGTCAAAGTTTGAAGTTTAGATAATTTACCCATTTGAGGCGGCATCTGTTGCAATCTTGTTCCTTTAATATCCAGATGATACAAGTTTGTTAGATTCATGAGGTTGGACGGCAACTCAACAAGATTCTTGCACCCACGCAAGATTAATATCTGCAAGTTGTGCAAGGTGCACACAGTTTCAGGCAACCTGTGTGCTGATGATCCCGAGAGGTTTATATACCATAGTCGTTTCAAGCTGCCAATCGAGTTAGGCAACTTACCTACATGGAGCAAAGATAATACACGAAGACGCTGGAATCTTCTCAGAAAGTCACTGATTTCCTCATCATTCATGTTTGCCAAAAAGAACTTTGATATTACCAAAATTGTACGCAAATTTTGTACTTCATCAAGGCCCACAAGATTGTTTAGATCTTCCGATCTAGTTTTTGCATACGATAAGTAACGGGTCTTCTTAGAAACCTTCCAAGAATCATCACTATCATCTAAACAAACAGCAAACTCTTTATACACAAATTTTGCCAAGTCATTTGTGAGGTCGTGCATTACGAATAATGGTGAGTTATCACTTACTTGTTCAAAAAAGAACATTGATACAAGATCTTCGAAGTACTTGTATCCTGCTTCTTTCATCTCTTTATTTCCACCATAAGCAAGCAGAAAACCCTCAGCCATCCACAAAAGAACAACATCCTCCTTGCAAAATTCATAACCTTTAGGAAAAATTGCACAATAAGCAAAACATCGTTTTAGATATTGCGGCAAACAATAATAGGTCATTTTTAGAACATGTAGACCCCGATCATTTTGCAAATCCCACATGTTGCTGTTCAATATTTTTCTCCATTCGACAGCATTTGTTTTGAACTTTAAGAGACATCCCAGTAACTTTGCAGCTAAAGGCAAACCATTGCATCTTTTCACTACAGTAGAGTGAAACATTTCTTTAAATAGTGAGCCGGCATTGCGATTTGCATCACTAAATGCATATTCTGAAAACAACAACCAGCAATCGTCACTGCTTATTCCCTGCAGGTGAAAAGGATGAATTGTTTGCAAAGGATAAGGATGAAGAATTTGCAATGCTAATGATGTTCCGCTCCTCTCGCGTGCTGTAATGATAATCGTACTTCCCTTTGCCCCGGCCATCAAAGGTGTGAATAAAAACTTGCATTGCTCTGGATCATCATTCCAAAAATCATCTAAAACAAGAAATAACTTCTTGCCCATCAATATCTCCCGGAGTTTACAGTGAAGACTATTGTGAGGCATGAGATCACAGTCCAAAAACCCAAGCTCTTTGAGAATGATTTTTGGTAGGTTGAAAACATTAAGATCTTGTGAAACAGAGACCCATGCTTTCAGATCAAACCACTTTTGCACGTCATCATCATGGTAGACAAATCTAGCCAGGGTGGTTTTACCAATCCCAGGCATGCCCACTATGGGAATAACCTGTAAACTTCCTCCTTCTGCATCATCGGGTACAAGCAACTCCTTTATGGCCTCCTTAGATTGGTCCCTACCATAAACTCGAGTATGACCTGGCAGAGAAGTCGAAGGCACGCGCTCATGAGATGGCGGTTGCTTCATCAGATGGAGGCTACGAGCTTTGTCTTCTAACCTTTCAAGTCTTTCGAAAATCTTTTCTAATTTATGGGCCATCTCTCCTTCCTCGTTCATGCTTAAAGGACAAAGAAAGGAGATAAAAAAGTTGCGCACCTGATACATGCCAGTTTGAGAGCCAGCTACCAACTCTATTCGTCGAGCTTCGTTATCAATCTCAATCAACAAGTCTTCAGCTTCATAGATAGCTTCTTTAGCATCCACAATCCAACTCTTCAGAGGAAACAGATCTCTCGCAGCTTCAGTTACTTGCTTCTCCTCGGCGTCATTGAGCAAGCCATTAACAGTATTCAATGTTTCTCTCAACTTCTCGAGCTTTTCCTTATCGAGCTTCCCGCATGTGCAAAAGCCCAGAAGCACAGGAGCCAACTGCTGGCCCAGAAAACCAGCAGCACCTTTCAGACATGCTAGCGCAATCTCAACTGCCATGATGAATCTTTGCAGAGGGTGTGAGTGTGGACAGGAAAATGGTGAATTGAGAAGTGGGGAAGTAAAGAATAGCAAGATTGAGAATTTGATCGAAGATATTCAGAATTTGCGCTGGATGACGAAGCCACCCGACCCCACATACTCTACTTTAATGGATGAAATCCATTGGTGGTATCTGTGGTTTACATTTATTATCACTATAATTATCATTACCATAATTTTGGTTTTGGTTTGGTTATTATTATTATTATATATACAATTTTTTTATATATATATATTAAAATTAAATCAAAATTATATAATTAAAAAAGATAAAAATAAAATAAAATTATAGATAGTTGTTTGAAATCAAGTCATATAAAAAATTAAATTAAATTTTATATATATTTGAATTCAATTAATAAAAAATTAAAATGTTAAGAATTATAGATACAAAAATATTAATTATCAAATCAAAATTATATAAAAAAATGTTATCAAAACAGAGTTTTTTAATCCAAATATTCAAGTTTGGTCCACCGTTAATTTTGAAATATTTACTAGCACTATATACTCTTATTATATATGTGTGTGTATAAAGAAATAGACAAAAAATAGTAGTAAACTTCATAATATAATTATAAAATTAAGAAAAAATAAAATTTAAAAGGAAGTAAAATAGAGAAATAAAATTTAAATGTTTCAAGAAATAGATGAAAAGATTAAAATAAATATAAAAAATAAATATGTATGAAAAAAAATCCAAGAAAAACGGTGTTGTTATTAAGTTGTTCGATGCTTTAGTCCAAAAGAAAATACATATACCCCACCACAAGTAAGTAGTTTTTTAAGTAGTTTCTTAAAAGATGATTTTATTTTGTACTTTTTTTTTTTTTTACTTTCTTTTGTTTCTCATATTACCAAATTAAGATTTTAATTGTTTCTTCTTGTTTTTAATAATATAAATTTTTTTTAGTTTCTTTTTAATTCTTTAACCTATTTATCATTTTCTTTAGCTTTTCATTGTTTCTTCAAATATAATTTTATATCACGAGGTCTATTCGAGCAAAACCGAGTTCTAAGAATGATTGACATGGATTAATTATTTTTTTTTAAATCAGAAATATGTTGGTTTTTTTAAAAAAAATAAAAAAATAATATATTTTTAACAAGAACAATTAAATTATAAGTCAATTTGATAATTTAGGTTTTTGACAGGAAAAACCAAATTAATTTTTTTTCCCTGTTTTTTTTAAGCTAAACTGATTTAGACCGTGATTTTGTTAAATTCGGATTAATCTATCGGCCGGGCTGGATTTTTTAACTTTGGGATGGGTTTCGAGTATAAGGGTTGAATTAAGAAACTTATCTGTTAAGGGACCAATCGCATAAAAAAAAAGCCTTGTCTTTAACTCAAAGTTATCTCTTCTTGCCGTCTCTCTCTCTCTCTCTCTGAACCCCCTCGCTCGCCTCAGCTTTCGAAGTCGATTGTAGTTTAATTCTCTCAAAGCTTTATAGGAATGCTGCAGGTGAGAGTTAATTATGAGTTGACTTCTTTTTTATGTATATTTGTTTATGGAAAACCTCAGTTTAATTTGTTAATGGTTTCTATGGGATTCTTGGTCTCTTTTTTCCCTGTAATTTTCAGGGAATCACTATGTCTTGATTATCTGGATTTTGATCTGTAGCAAAATATGATTTTTTTTTTTTTGCTCGGACAGAAATTAGTGTTGAAAGTTGATGTCCATGATCAGAAAACCATGACCAAGATCATTAAGACAACTTCTAATCTGGCAGGTATTAGAATCTTCTATTCTATGCTTATTTTGATTTTAAAAAAGAAAAACTTGTATGTGCAATAAGTGGTTTGATAATAAAAAAAAATTGGATGATCCATCAATGAAGAAAGATTTGACAAATTAAATGGGGTTTTGATTCTTGCAACTGAAGGGCAAGAAATCAGTAGAAAAAGGGACTCGATCAGACACAGATGACAGATGCTTGTCAGACCCTGAAATCTTTGGTGAAGATATTTTGCCAAATTCCTCGAGAAGTTGATCTTGTTGAGTCTGAGATTGAAGGCAATTTTTAGATTTCAATTTTAGAGTGTTTAGCAGAATCATTCTTGAAGAATAAACAAAAGGTGATGAAGTGGAAGATAATAGAAACATTAATCAAGATGATGGTGAATTTAACTGGGAGATTAGTAAGAAGCAACAGACAATTAGGTGAAACAAGGTTTCTTTGATTGTGTTGTTGAACTTGTTGTTCCGTGTGGTGTGAAGTTGTTGGGGGACAGTAATGGCTTGTTTGAGCGACTATTTTGTCTGTTTTCAATTTGTTAGCAAGTATTGGCAGAAATTGAGCCCGCACAGGAGCCACTTTGGAGAAGAATTGTGGTATTTTGTACTGTGGAAGATGGATTATACTGCTATGTTTTGTGAGAACCAATTAATTTGTTTTAAAAATGTGCAATTGCATGAATTGAGTAAACGGTTCCGAGTTATCTTCATAATGGGGTGGTGTTGCTTGCATACGAGGAGGAGTTCAACAAAGTAGAGGATATCTTTTTTGACATCTATAATAGCAGATGGTTTATCAATACTGGTCTTTGTGAGAGTTTGTTGGGCAAGAAAGACAGCAAATGACTTCAAGTTCTTGTTTTCAAATGGCAAGTAATGCTCATAATATTGTGGTGAATTTTATGATGATATCTGGGGGCCTGAGCTGTTGTTTGCCCACTTGAATTGGTGTGACTGAGTGGATTGAAGTGGCTTTTGAGTTGTTGAATTGCAAGGTGACTGAGTGGATCCTTACGGAGTATTCTTGGTGTCTGAGCAAATCTGTGCTGGTCCGACTGATTGATTAATCCTACAAGAGCTAAGTGATTGGTGTGAGTTGTTGTTATATGCTCTGATATTAAAGAAAGCTGCATAGAAACTAGGAAAGTTATGGCAGCTTTATGTTACATGTTAAACAGCACCAGTCATCACCTTTGTCAATCACGGAGATTAAACACTGTATAGTATATTGGAAATCAAAATACTGCCAAGCAGAATCAGACATGGAAATATAGACTCTACTTCTGCGTTAAGTTCTTGTTACATACCCTTTTGCAGGTTAAGGCTTAGTAATAACTGTTGTTACGTGAAGGGATGTATTAATATCCGTGGTTTGTTTAGGCTTTTATAGGATACCAATTGGACAAATAGCTCACTAGTGAATATTCAACACCAATTTTGTTCCTCGATTTCTCTTACTGTGTTTCCCTCCCTCCCTCCCTCTCACATCCTCTCTCCTTCTTCTCAACCTTTGTCTGCCTTCTCTTGTGTTCTCTTTCTCTCTCTCCCTTTTCTTTCTTCTTCCCCTCTCCTTTCTCATCATATCTTTATTACCTTCCACTTTCTGATTTTCTTCCCCATGTCATTCTTGCTTACCAAATACAACAAACAAACCCATTAATTCAATGACCATAACATCTAGCTTGGTTTTCCTGCAATCCAATCTAATTCAATCCAAAGCTCTACCTAGGTCAATCTGGCATTTCGTTGTTTAGGTTAAATAAAGCTGCTCTGTGGTTTTGAAGGTATCTGTTGCCATTTGGGGGATTACATGATGATGGATTGATTTTGAGGAATGGTGACTTTGGGTTTATGGAGTGTGCATGTTGTTTAGGGTATGTGGTGGTGGTTTGTTCTGTTTGGGTGGTTGATGCTCTCCTAGTGTGGATCTAGAGGGTTTTGGAATTTGTGTTTGTGGTTGGTTTTGGGGTGTCCCTTGAGGATTGTATGCTGTCGAGGTGGTGTTTGGTGATGTAGGGTTTGGTTATCCAGACACCAGTGCCTGGTTGAGTGGCAAGATTTCCATGGCAAACGGGTCTCTTGCTCTTTGGAGACCCACCTGCCACCTGTGGTTATTTGATTTCATGTTTTCGAGATGGTAATTGGCAGTGTTAAGCCTCCCTGCTCAGTGCCGCGGTGGAATTTGATTGGCCTTGCAGTACCTCTATGTTTTCAATTGGCCTGGCCCTTTTGCACTTTTCTCTTCACCCTGGTGCATCTTTAGCTTATGATGGAATTCTGCAAATAGTGGCTTCGGCTCATTATATTTTTCTTTTTTCCCTTTCTGAAAACAAGATTGTAGTTCAAATTTTGACAGAACTGGGTGTTGTATTTGCAAATTTGCAGGGGTGAATTCAATATCCGTTGACAGGAAGGCAAATAAAATGACGGTGATAGCGGACGGAATTGATCCAGTGGTCATGGTGTGCCGATTGAGAAAGTTCTGTCACGTAGAAATAATTACAGTAGGACCAGCAAAAGGGCCTGAAAAGAAAATAGAACCCAAGAAAGAAGAGCAGAAGCAGCAAGAAGAAGGTCAGATGAGTAAAGATGAAGATCAAGTTAAAAAAGATGAAAATGCTTTTGCTGAGTTGAACAAGTCTAACCAGGCCATTACTGAGCCCTATTTAGCTCTTACAGCTCCTGAGGAGGATGGAAATGCTTGTGTCCTTATGTAATCTGGCAGATGTCAAAAGAGCTGGTAGAAGTCTGTAGGACAGAAGTTGACATTGAATTTATATCATATTATTAATGGATTCTCTCCCTCATGTAAAATATATATAAATATTTTTCATTAATGTATAATTGTTGTGGTTTTGATCTTCCTACACCGTTTATTGTTTTGAATGTGGGATGTCCTGTCAAGTTTGTGGTTGGCATTTCTTTTGACAGAGAGGAAGAATGGCAATGGTAACTTGTTCTCAAAATTAGAGCTATGGGTGATAGTACTTTCAATTCCAGGTAACAAAAAATTCTGGGATGGATTAGGTCATCTGTGATTTACAATAATTTTAGCTTTAAAATATGTGTGTGGTAGGAAAAAGAGAGGGATTTAACTGGATTGAAAATGAATAAATGAGAAAAAAATAAAAATTCTTTTGACTTCAGGATATAAAATAAAGGGATTGATATAAAATCATTTAAAAATATATTAAAATATATATTTTTAATTTTTTTAATATTAATATATCAAAATAATTAAAAAATAATAATCTGAAATTTTTAATAAAAAATAAAAAAAATGTTACATCCACACAAATAAACAGTATAAATCCAGCCCTGCAAATTTGCAAATACAAGGACACTCAGTTCTGTTTAAGAAGAGATCAATAGGTTCTCACAAAACAAGTCAAATCATAATTAGCTCTCGCCTTCTTTTCCACAGAGCTTTGAGAGATTTAAACTACAGCCAACTTGGAAAGCTAACTGGGTAGGGGGGAGAGGCAGAGGCAGAGGGGAAGAAATATTATTTCTCCTTTTTCCAATTTGCAGCCGCTTGCGTCTGAGCAGCGGCGGCGTGTGGATGACGG
>Ga0325403_1005409_pt1 | contig 12042 bp, 7 predicted proteins | sample PopdelMetagenome_19_FD_205665 | JGI IMG/M metagenome (GOLD analysis project Ga0325403, IMG submission 205665) | Populus deltoides microbial communities from Bellville, Georgia, United States - Xylem-PdKOR-R4 | ecosystem: Host-associated > Plants > Phyllosphere > Stem > Wood/Secondary xylem...
GATCACATAGGAGAGGAGTTAAACTATAGAAAGAAGACAGAGTGAGTCATTTAACAAAGTCAAGCCAAAAGACCATCAAACAAGTAGAGAGACACATGATTTCAGATAGGAAAGAGAGAAGGACAGAGAGTCTTTAACGTCTTGGATTGTTTATTAATTGTTGTTTTTTAAAGTAATTGTTTTTTGAAATTATATTAAAATAATTTTTTTTATTTTTTAAAATTAATTTTAATATCAATATATTAAAAAATTATCAATTTAAAAAAAAATTTAAATATTTTTAAAACACAAAATTAAACATGACTTTTGTCTATATATCTTGTACGAAAAATTAAGATTCATATATATATATATATATATATTACTAATTTATTAGATATTATAGTAATGATTGTTTTTAAAATAATTTTTGTTTAAAAATATTTTTTTATTTTTAAAAATTTATTTTTAATATTAATATATCATAATCATATAAAACATCAAAAAATAAAAAATAATTAATTTAAAGTATAAAAATAAAAAAATTAATTTATTTTAAAAATATTTTAAAAATAAAAAAATAAACATTATCTTGAGCCATTTTATTTTCAAAAACCTAAATTAGTTCTATTAAAAATTAATAATTTTTTGCTTAAAAATGTATTTAAAGAATGTTTTTTTAATTTATTTTTTATATTAATATATTAAAATAATTTAAAAATACTAAAAATAATTAATTTGAAGTAAATAAAAAATTATTTTTTTAAAAATACAAAAATACATGTGCTTTTATGATTTTTTTTTTCAGAAACCTAAATTAGTTTTACCAAAACTAATATTTTTAAAGTCGTCTTCTTTCTTCCTTTTTTTATTTTGCTTCCTTTTTCTTCTCTCTCTATATACGTATGCTACCTCATTTTGTACTGTCACTATTGTTTTCTTTTGGGTCTTGCTTATACTTTCCCCGCAAAATCCGTGCATTTTCCCGGAAAATCGATCCTTCTAGTGAACTTTCATGGGCATTTACTATCTAAACAGGTCCTTCTCCCTCTCCCTCTGCTTCAAAGATAATTATAGTTGGATCTTTTTTTTATATCTAATTTAACGTTTCTTTTGACTATGTTTATTTGAATTTCATTTTGAGCTTTGAATTGATTAAAGAAAAGATTAGCTGAACCTTTCTTTATCTCCTGTTGTTGAATTTTGTTTAAAATTGGTCACATGTTCATGCTCCAAGGCTATGTCTCAACTTCAAAAAATTGAATATTTCTGTTTGGTTAAAGAGATAATGTGGGAAAAGATCATCAATTATGATGGAAACTTGCATTTTGTTTTTCTGGATTTGCCATGGAGGCTCTGCTCAGTGAATTGAAGCACTTTATGTGGTGGCTTAAAGAGAGTTGGGGAAAAAAATGAAGGGAAAACACCCATCTCAGATACTTTTTGAATAAAGTTGTCTAACCTAAATTCTAATAATGGATTTAAGCACTTCATGTGGAGGCTTGAAGGGATTGCAAATGATATAAAAACTAGTATAATTGAATCCGTATTTCACCCAACCAAACAGATTATAGTCATATGGTTTAAATTTGTCTGCATTTCATTTCTTTTGTATGCTTAGAAACCAAGTGGAGGCCATAATTTCAATTCCTCTGAATATTTGTTTTCATTCTGTTCCTTGTCAATATGGGCTCTAATATATATGGCAAGTAGTTCTGTTGATCTGTGCATAATCTGAATTGAATGCAGGCATTTTATGAAACCTGATCTGGATCAAAATGTCTAGACGGTTGCTTTGCAACCGGATTTTTTTACCTCATGGGAGTAGAGTGTTTTGATTCTTAGCTTTTGTAGGAGTGATACATGATGGCACTAGATGTTATTACTAGTGCATGTTCTTTTCCAGCTGATGAGTGCCTTTCGCAAATTGTGGAGGGGATGATGGAGGTTGTATATGCTGCAAACAATGTCCTTGTTAAGAAGGAGAGTTTTAAGGAATTTTCTGTCTACTTGGAAAGGGTTGCACCTGTTCTAAAAGAGCTGAATAAGAAAGACATTAGTCATTCTAGGAGCCTTAACAGTGCCATTGAGATCCTAAATCAGGAAATTAAAGCTGCGAAGCAGCTGACTGCTGATTGCACCAAGAGAAACAAAGTGTATCTCCTAATGAATTCTCGGACGATAATTAAGAACCTAGAGGACATCACAAGAGAGATAAGCCGAGCTCTAGGTCTTCTTCCTTTGGCCTCTTTGGATCTTTCAGCCGGTATAATTGAAGAGATTGAAAAGCTTCGTGATAGTATGCAGAGAGCTGAGTTCAAGGCTGCTATAGCAGAAGAAGAGATTTTGGTGAAAATTGAGTCCGGAATACAGGAGAGGGTTGTTGATCGTTCTTATGCCAATAAGTTACTGTTTCACATAGCTGAGGCTGTTGGGATCTCAACTGACAGGTCTGCATTGAAGAAAGAGTTTGAAGAATTCAAGAGTGAGATTGAAAATGCCCGGTTAAGGAAGGATCAGGCTGAAGCTATACAAATGGATCAGATAATTGCTTTGTTAGAAAGGGCAGATGCTGCTTCGTCTCCTAAGGAAAAAGAGATAAAGTATTTCACCAAACGGAAGTCTTTGGGTAGTCAACCATTGGAACCTCTCCAGTCTTTTTATTGCCCAATTACACGGGATGTTATGGAGGACCCTGTGGAGACCTCTTCGGGACAGACATTTGAGAGAAGTGCAATAGAAAAATGGCTTGCAGACGGCCATGAAATGTGTCCTCTGACCATGACCCCTCTAGACACATCAATTTTGAGGCCTAACAAAACTCTTAGGCAATCAATAGAAGAATGGAAGGATAGAAACACCATGATTAAAATTGCTTCCATGAAATCAAAACTTGTATCTGAAGAAGAAGAAGAAGTGCTTCAATGCCTAGAACAGTTAGAGGATCTCTGTGAACAAAGAGACCAACATCGGGAATGGGTGATATTGGAGAATTATATACCACAATTTATCCAGCTTCTTGGAGCAAAAAATCAAGATATAAGGAATCGTGCTCTAGTCATCCTTTGCATTCTTGCAAAAGATAGTGATCATGCCAAGGTACTTCAAGCTTGATCTATTATGGTGTCTTCTCTCTTTCTCTATTTATTTCCATTTCTGATGAAGGACAGCATGATACTTAAATAGTGATTATTTGCAACCGCAAGTTATAGTGTGCTTATTTCAGCTCAGCTCAACTTCATTCAACAATACCTCTGTATGAAACTAGCCGGGTTGGCTACATGGATCCATCACCTCCAATCAGTTCTTATAGAGGCTAAACTTTCATTGCGATGATAGATTTTCTTTATCCTTGAGCTCACGTTTTTTTTTTGCACCTTCCCCGTCTTCTCTCTTCTAACAAACATAAATTATGTGCACAAATACTGCAAATATGTGGCTATCAGATACAAACAAATGTGGACAGAGAACATGGATGCACACGCACAATATGCATATACGGAAATAGGAAAATACAATGCAGGCTTATGAGCCACTTGCTTAATTAAAATTCGGATCAGTTATGTGTGTGTGTGTGAGGGGGGGAGAGAGCGAGAGGGAGGGAGGGAGGGAGGGAGGGAGATGTTATAGCTGATTTGTTCATTCCATTGAATTAAATTAATTGATTTATTCTTGATAATTTCAATACTTCATTAATACTAAACATAAAGAAACTTTTCAATTTAGATTGAAATCACACTCATAAAATTATCCAAGGTATTGACCGACCTAATTATATTTGACATATAAACTTGGTAGATAATCAAGGAGGTGTTTCTTGATAGAAATTCTTTCCTAAAATCTGAAACATGTTGCAGGAAAGAGTTGCAAATGTTGATAATGCAATCGAGTCCATTGTTCGATCTCTTGGACGCCGTATTGGGGAAAGGAAGTTAGCAGTGGCATTACTGTTGGAATTGTCAAAGTGTAACTTGGTAAGGGATGGCATTGGAAAGGTTCAGGGTTGTATTCTCCTCTTAGTGACCATGGCAAGCAGTGATGACAATCAAGCTGCCGCAGATGCCCAAGAGCTATTGGAGAATCTTTCGTTCTCTGATTCCAACGTCATACAAATGGCTAAGGCAAATTACTTCAAACATTTGCTGCAGCGTCTATCCACAGGTGATTTGCATGTGACAACTGTATTAATCTTCTTAATGTAATTTTGATTAAGCCTGTCATCTATTTTCCCCTTCACAATTTATTTATTTATTTTTTATTTTTGTTGGTGCAAGATCTTCCTAGAATAGTTGCTGCCCTTCGTAAAATGAGTTGAAATCTTTGTCACAATATGGAGACAAACTGGGCCTAATTAATCATGCTGAATGTGTTTGTGTCAATTCATACAGTTCTGGATGTCCAAGTGACATTCGACATGCCATATTAACAGCATGCTGGATGTGTGGTCACCAACTTGCTATGTATGAATTCAACAATGTAACCTGGAGTTTAAATTGTTTCTGCCAATGACTGCTAAGTGTAATATTTATATGATAATAATTTATGTTCTAGCCTTGGAGTGATTGAAGAGAGACATATTCATATTTCAAAAGTGCTTATTGACCTGTTTATGCAGGACCAGAAGATGTGAAAACGATCATGGCATCAACTCTGGCAGAATTGGAGTTAACTGATCATAACAAAGCATCTTTGTTTGAAGGAGGTGCTCTGGGTCCTCTTCTTCACTTGGTATCATGTGGTGACATTCCAATGAAAGAAGTGGCTGTCAAAGCTCTTCAGAACCTATCAAGCTTACCTGAAAATGGCCTGCAGATGATTAAAGAAGGTGCAGTTCAGCCATTACTTGGCCTTCTCTTTCAGCACATCTCTTCGTTTTCAAGTTTACGTGAGCAGGTGGCTACCACAATCATGCACCTTGCTGTATCAACAGTATCTCAAGAATCCAGCCCGACGCTGGTTTCATTGTTGGAATCTGATGATGACATTTTCAAGCTCTTCTCATTAATTAACTTAGCAGGGCCTGATGTGCAGCAAAACATTCTTCTAGCTTTCCATGCCTTATGCCAGTCCCCATCAGCATCAAATATCAAGGCCAAGCTGACAGAGGTACACAAGAAGTTCTGTCTGTGTGTCCAGTTCTAGGATGATATTACTGCATATTCAAAGGAAAGAAAAGTAGACCATGGCTATTGTGCATAGTAGCTATTTACAATTTCTGTTAATATAGTAATTACTTTTGCACAATCCACATGCAATACAATGTGCTAAAATCTAATACCAAAAAGATTGTGATAAAACTAGATGTAATTTCTCCTGCAAAGAAAACAAGAAATGTCGGTGCATAAATGTAATTAGATACATAGATGCAATGTTTTGACCAGAGATTGGCTACTAACAAATTTGGCTCTACACTGCTGGTGTTCAGAATGCCATCAAGATCCAATTTCTTAATAATGTTCTTAAAAGATGAATCTATTCTTGCTATGAACAAAGTACCAGATAAGATAATACATGGGATGATTATTTAGTGTTTAATAAACCTGTGTCAGACCAGGAAAATTGCCAAATGCAAGCACCTGAGATTTTATTTTCCATCTGTTATTGTCTTATCCTGCCATTCAGTTCCTCCAGATTCTTAAGTTTACCTATAATGTTTGTTAGATAGGGTTTCATCATATTGTTACTAACTTGTCTTGATAACAGTGCTCAGCCATGCAAGTTTTGGTCCAGTTATGTGAGCACGACGACCCTAATGTGAGAGCAAATGCTGTGAAGCTGTTATATTGCTTGATAGAAGATGGCAATGAAGCCATCATACTAGAGCATGTGGGTCAGAAATGCATCGGGACCTTGCTCCGGATTATCCAAATTTCTAATGTTGAAGAAGTGATTACTTATGCGATGGGTATTATCTCAAACCTCCCAGAAAAGCACCAGATCACCCAGTGGCTTCTGGATGCTGGGGCACTTCCTGTGATCTCTAAATTTCTCCCTGATAGCAAGCACAGTGATCCCCGTAAAAATCACTTAGTCGAAAACGCCACTGGAGCCATGCGGCATTTTACTGCTTCAACAAATCCAGAATGGCAAAGGAGAGCTGCAGAAGCTGGCATAATTCCTGTGTTAGTGCAGCTACTGGACTTTGGAACTACCATGATGAAGAAATGTGCTGCAATTTCTCTTGCTCGTTTTTCGGAGAGCTCACTAGCACTTAGTCGCCCAATACCCAAGCACAAGGGATTCTGGTGCTTCTCTGTTCCACCTGAAACTGGCTGCCCGATTCATGGGGGAATATGTGCTGTTGAATCATCATTTTGCCTTGTGGAAGCTGATGCGGTAGGACCACTTGTGAGGGTTCTTCAAGATCCAGATCCTGGAACCTGTGAGGCTTCTTTAGATGCCCTACTGACATTAATTGATGGCGTTAAACTTCAAAATGGTAGCAAGGTGCTTGCAGAAGCAAATGCCATACCACCAATTATTGGATTTCTTGGTTCATCATCCCTCGGACTGCAGGAAAAGGCTCTAAACACTCTAGAAAGGATCTTCCGGCTGCCAGAGTTAAAACAAAAGTATGGGTCCTCTGCGCAGATGCCTTTGGTTGACCTGACACAACGGGGTAACAGCAGAATGAAGTCTCTTTCAGCCAGAATACTTGCTCATTTGAACGTACTTCATGAACAGTCCTCTTACTTCTAAAGAAATTCAATGTTTAATGCCGCAAAATCATACCGATCCACTCCAGGTCTGACAAGTAATGACTAGGAATGAATCCCATCTTGATTCTCTAGCAAGAAGCCTCTGCATGGCTATGAGTAAGGCTTCACGTTTTCAATGCTGGATGGAAAGTGGCTGTAGAAGGGCATCTTCTCACTTCTAGGCGATGATGCCAGATAAGTTGTATTGGGCTGAATTCGTAACATTTTCAATCATTTTTTTTTTGTGAAGAGAGAATATTGATAGAGAGATGGATTTTTAGAAGTGGCTTATGTTAAGTGCCACATAAATTGTTCACTTTGTACAGTTGAAAGTTGAATTAACTATTGATTTGTCTGCAGGAGAAAATGACAGATCAGGATTAGGTAACCATTGATAGACTGGTTACTGTACCCTCCCCGATCATTCTTCATTTTTTCCCCTACTAGAATTGAATTCTTTGCTCGTATTTGTGGCATAGCTTCAGATATTCTTGGTTGTTATTTTATTAGACAGAAAGAGTAGCAATCAAATAAAAGCCTTGAGTGGTCCAGCTTCTGCTGGGAGTAGTAACGCACCTGTTTATGTTTACCTGCAGGAAGTCGTATCATTTGGTTGGCTTCTTTATCTTGTTCGTTTTGACAGTTTAGTGAAGTCTTCTTCGAAAAACCATCTGGTAGTTTTTGTTTTTCTTGACTAACAACTTTGGTTATCTATATAACTCTTGTTTTTTTTTTTATTATTCAAATCTTTTTGGTTTTGTAGAAGTTAAAATAACTTGTTTTTAGAGATTTTTATTTATTTATTTTGCAAGTAAAAATTTATCTTGTTTTTTAAAATACCATAACCACAAAAATTACTACAAAACCAAACACATGGTAAATCTTTTCTATTGAGATTTTTATCTAATTATGTATGTGAATTTGATGTATTCATAAGAAAAAAAAAATTATAATCATGTTTTTTCTTTTTAAGCCATGTATCATGAAGGCTAATCAAACTAATTTCATGATGGATTCTTTGCTTACCTCCTTCACAACGCCCCACATTGCCTAATCAAACTAACGTAGCAGCGGGCACCGCCGGTCCTGAAGTTGCATGTTAAACTCTCATTTTCAGCCCTTTTCGAAAATTTATATGTTCCTCAAACTCAAACCACTGTTTTTTAAGGACCTTAAAATGATCAAATTCCACATTTTAGCCCCAATCTATATAGTTTATTGAGATTCTCTTTACTGCATTGTAATTTGCATCACCTGATAAATGCTGTTTTTATATATGTATATATGAACACTATCTTGGCATGAGCCAATTGAACAGAATTCATGCCCATACCCTTAAAAAAGGCATAGATTACTCGAGAACTCTCATAGTAGAGCTCCTCCGAATCCCTGACATCCCTTATGCCCACAAAGTGTTCAATCAAAGTCCGTACCCCACCGTCTTTCTCTATAACAAACTCATCAAAGCCTACTCCTCTCAGAACCAACCTCGCCAATGCCTCTCTCTCTACTCCCAAATGCTCCTCAAAGGCTGCCCGCCAAACGAACTCACTTTCACTTTCCTCTTCCCCGCTTGCGCTTCCTTTTATTCCCTTCTTCATGGCAAAGTAATCCATACCCATTTCATAAAATCAGGTTTTGACTTTGATGTCTATGCCTTGACGGCTTTGGTTGACATGTACGCAAAATTGGGTGTTCTCATGCTGGCACGCCAAGTGTTTGATGAAATGACTGTGAGAGATATACCCACTTGGAATTCATTAATTGCTGGTTATTCGAGGAGCGGGGATATGGAGGGTGCGTTGGAATTGTTTAAATTGATGCCTAGTAGGAGTGTGGTCTCTTGGACTGCAATGATATCTGGGTATTCACAGAACGGAATGTACACCAAGGCATTGGAGATGTTTTTGAAGATGGAGAAGGATAAAGAAGTTAGGCCAAATGAAGTGACCATTGCTAGTGTATTTTCAGCTTGTGCAAAACTTGGTGCATTGGAAGTTGGGGAGAGGATTGAAAGTTACGCAAGAGACAATGGGCTGATGAAAAATTTGTATGTAAGCAATACTTTGTTGGAAATGTATGCTAGGTGTGGTAAAATTGATGCAGCGAGGCATGTGTTTAACGAGATTGGCAAGAGGAGGAATTTGTGTTCTTGGAATTCTATGATGATGGGCTTGGCTGTCCATGGAAGAAACAATGAGGCCCTGCAGCTTTATGATCAAATGATGGTAACCATGGTTTTTCTTTGTTAGCTCTTTGTATTAGCAGTTTATTGGAAAACACAATTTCGGATTCTCGTTGACTTGTTCCCATGGTGTTGATGTCATCGCAGGAAGAAGGAATTGAACCTGATGATGTCACATTTGTAGGACTTATTTTGGCGTGCACTCATGGAGGCTTGGTTGCGAAAGGCTGGCAACTTTTTCAGTCAATGGAGACAAACTTCAGTATTGTTCCCAAATTGGAACATTATGGCTGCATGGTTGATCTATTAGGGCGTGCAGGTGAACTGCAAGAAGCTTATGATCTCGTTAAAAGTATGCCAATGAAACCAGATTCTGTAATCTGGGGAACACTTCTGGGTGCCTGCAGTTTCCATAGTAATGTTGAATTTGCCGAAATAGCTGCCGAATCTCTCTTTCAAGTTGAGCCGTGGAATCCGGGAAATTATGTAATTCTTTGCAATATATATGCATCAGCGCAACGGTGGGATGGGGTTGCGAAGCTTAGAAAGCTTATGAAGGGTGGGCAGATCACGAAGGCAGCAGGATATAGTGTTATCGAAGGAGAAGGTGAAATTCACAAGTTCATTGTGGAAGATAAATCACATCCAAGACATTATGAAATATATGCATTACTGAATGAGATTTCGACAAAGATGAAGTTACAAATAACCGAGGATGATTTTAAACCTGAACTTCAAGAGCTATTGTTAATGGAAGAGATGTGATATGTTTGTCTTTTACTCCCTCTTTCAAGTGATTTGCTGCATACCTGACGGTGTATATTAGCGACAACTGCAGCACAATATTCTACTTATTCCCCACTGCATCAACTCGATATCATTATCATTTCGTTATCACTATATATATGGCTGTGTGATACTTTTAAAAACATATGCTGCTTTTTTTTATAAAAAAACCTCGTTTTAAGCATGCAATTAAAAATTAGTAACATTAAAAGATACATGAGTTGAATAACTTAGTTAAGTGTCTGTAAAAATATTTTATATATTTATTTATGTATTTGGACTCAATGTATAAAATAAATATAGTACATATCAAATACTTATTTTAGAAAGAAAAATTTTTCCCTTAAGAGAAAGCAATAAGAGCACTTAAAGCCTTTAGAATTTCTTGGGCAAGCATTGATCATTGGCCACCTAGTCTCATTCAATTGAATGGGTACGGGATAACCTTATAAAAAATAAAAAATAAAAACCTAAAGCTCAATCACCAGTAACACAAACAAACATTGAAGGATGGAATGGAAAAAAAAAAAGACAAAAAAAAATCAGACTCTAGTTAGCATGTCAAACATATGATCAACTTATAAGAACTAGCTAACTCTATACAAAAGAAATTGAATAAAACAAAAGAGGTCACCTCTTAGGCCAACAAAATAAATAAAGGCGAAACTAAAAAAAAAATCAATAACAAATAAAAAAAAGATTGAGTCATTCCACATTAACTCGACTAGCCTAAACTTAAGATATAAGATCATAATAACTTCATAGAAAGAAAAGAGGCAAAACTCATGAAGTTGAAAGCCTAATAATATAATATTGAATGATGAAATAATTATTTTAAAAAAAACCTTAAAAAAATCGAAGTCAAAATGGGTTAATCTTTGAAATTTGTGTTCCGGATCATGAAACTAGTTTAACCCCTAGCAAGCAGACCCTAAAAAAATGATAGAAAAATTCCTAACCATTCAAAATTAAAAAAATATTAATAAAAAAAAATAATGACTAAATTTGGTACAAAAATTAAATGAAATAAAATAAATCGAGAAAAGAGTAAAACATATAAAAAAATGATGACTAAATCTGATATTAATATTAAATTAAATAAAAGAATGAGAGATTAAATTGAAAAATAAAATAAATCAAGATAATAAAAAAATAGCAATTAAAATATTGGGGACTAAGTTTGACAGATGAAAAAAAATAAAGAATAATGAAATTAAAAAAAAAATCAATTCTATAAATTATTTCAAATAAAGCAAATAATAATTAAAAAAACAGGAACAAAATTAAAAAAAAATCAAGTTGAAGGGTTGGTTTAGAAAATTGAAGGATTGACGTGAGAATTGAAGAAGAAAAGAGAAAAAAAAAGAAGAAAAAGGTCGATTGTGAAAAACCTACAATCCATTTTCGAAACGGCCACCCAAGCATCGAGAGGATACGCAAGCACTTTCCAACACCACCCAAGAATCTGAATTTTGCCTAACAAGTAACGTTGTATGTGCCGCTTACATCTTGCGAAAACACTTGCAGGTGCAATATGCCAATTATTTTTTAATAATATTTAAAGTTGGTAAATTTTTAAATCACCTCTTATCCCATGCTATAATAACAAAAGAAATATAGTGAGAAGACAAAAAAGACCTTAACAATAAGTTTAAGATTTATTTATATTAAAATTATTAAGTTATTTACTATTTTTTAAAAAGTGAAAAGACCAAGCAGCCCTTGGATGGTAGGCAATTTGTTTTTTTATTTTTTTATTTTTAAGTGTATTCTAGTCTTTTCAATGTGAAAAAATAAAATGACTAATTTAACTATAATTAATTTGATAGTGTTAGAAGTACCCGTGAAAAAATAATTTTACCTTTTAATTTGTGCTCCCTTAACTTATACGGTAGAAGAAAAAATTATTATACTGTATCAATCCATAATAAAATGAGTTATTATACGGAATCATATATGTCTTTTAGTTTTTTTTTTTTTTAATTTTAATAAACAAAGAAAGCCAACTCTATTATTATTAAGGATTTGTATGGTTAAAAGTCAAAACTGTCAAGAAGTCCAAGTTATGGTGATCCAAATATCTTGGGCCATCGTCGCTATTTGCATCATCACAGGTCACATTGTGGGCTCTTGCCCCTATTTGGATCTGCGCCAGCACGACCCATACCGTTGCTTGAACGTATGCCCGTGCTCTAGTCTCTCTCTTTCAAGATTCATCTTCCTGAAAATAAAAAGAAATAAGCCCAACCTTTTCTCCACTTTATTTTTAAAATCGAAATATATATAAGTGCTCCACCGATTTTGAATTTCTTTTACTGTAAAATTAGGGCAATCTTCAGAACAATCACTGCTATTGGAATCAAATCACTTGGTTGGTATCAAAGAGAAGAAGTT
>Ga0325403_1005410_pt1 | contig 12041 bp, 11 predicted proteins | sample PopdelMetagenome_19_FD_205665 | JGI IMG/M metagenome (GOLD analysis project Ga0325403, IMG submission 205665) | Populus deltoides microbial communities from Bellville, Georgia, United States - Xylem-PdKOR-R4 | ecosystem: Host-associated > Plants > Phyllosphere > Stem > Wood/Secondary xylem...
AGAAAATTAAGGATTTCTTTTTTGGAGATTTCTGCACAAAATATATATTTAAACGAAGAAATCAGCCGCCATCTCTTACCAATTCTTTCATCCTTACCTACCAATTGAATTTTGATCTGGTGTCTTTTGCAAAGGAGAATTTTAAAGAAAAAGAAATATATTAAAATTTCTGCACAACAACTATAATTTTAATATATTACTAAACAAAAATAATTTTTAAAAACAATTATTTTCATAATTTTATATACTACCTCGATTATTTTCGGTTCGATTTGATTTTTATCAAAAAAAATAACAAAACTGGTTCTGTTTTAAAAAAAAACAAAACCAGTTCAAACTGACCGGTTTTAATTTGATTATTTTAGAATAAAAACTAATTTAAATTGACCAATTCTAGTTTGGGTTAGTTTGCCTTAATTTTTCTAGCCCGGGGGTGGTTTTAAAGTCTAATGAGATCACAATCATGAGTGTTTCTTTCAAATTAGCACAATTAATAAATTTATTTAGAAAAACAAGATCTAAAAGAAAAAAAAAAGAGCTTTGTTGTACTGTAGTTCGAAAATATCTAGAAAACTCTTGTTTTACAAGGATAATAATATACAACTAGTCCTAGGTTAAATATCTTTTTTATATGGAAAAAATAGCCGTCTCGATTAAATGGTTATGAAGACTTTCAAGTGGTATCCCGATCACGAGGAGAAAATTAAGGATTTCTTTTTTGGAGATTTCTGCACAAAATATATATTTAAACGAAGAAATCAGCCGCCATCTCTCACCAATTCTTTCATCCTTACCTACCAATTGAATTTTGATCTGGTGTCTTTTGCAAAGGAGAATTTTAAAGAAAAAGAAATATATTAAAATTTCTGCACAACAACTATAATTTTAATATATTTTTAAATAAAAATAATTTTTAAAAGCATAATCCTACATACCTACCAATTGATTTGACTCTTTTTTTTTCTTCAGCATCCCTTCTTGAAATCCTACATGTCAAGTTATCGATATCTACGCTCTAATTAAAGACATAGAACATGATAAGTATGCATCCCTGACGCGGGACCCGTTTATCACTATTATGGAATGTTATTATGTATATATATTTATCTTGTATTTACCTTATATAGGTTTCTGATCATGTGTATTAGACTACATGGTTAGTATCATGTACAACCCTACATCTATATATATATTACAAAAGGGGAGTGTTGTATACAATACATATCACAGCCTCCATAATATTTTCTAATACTCCTTCTCCCTTAACTTCAACTTGGTATCAGAGCATTATATTCAAAAGAGCTTCCATTGGCGCCTCCCTCTTCTTCTCATGGATTCTACTACAGCTCAATCTTCCTCTCTTCCTACAGTAAACATGCCAGCTGCAACATTCCCTATTCTCCCTGCTAATTCTTCACTTATGCAACCTGCGTCAGGTTTTTCAATGGCTCCTCTTGGATTTTTTGCTTCTGCACCTATTCCTTCTATTGGATGCAGCTTTCCTCTAACAATGGCAGCAATACCTTCCTCTGCACCGATTGTTTCGGTACTGCCAGGACTCCCCTCTGCAGCATCAATCGTTCTCAACACACATCTTCATGGTGCTGCTGTAGTCCCTCTCTCAAATACTCATCAGGTTATCTCATTGAAATTGACCACCAATAACTATTTGTACTGGAGAATGCAAATAAAACCATATTTGTTGGGTCAGGGTGTGTGTCGCACGTCAAAATCCGCGCGGCGTCGGCGTCCCGGCCTGCCTGGCGATTTTTCTCTCTGTTATTGGAATTGATTTTGTTGGGAGTCGCCACCTAGTATTTAATTGAGGGTTACTAGGAAACCCAGGTATACTGGTCTTGTCAGAGATTCGCGGGTATGGGACTGGTTGTGGTTAGGGAAGGTATTAGCACCCCTAACGCACCGTACTTGAGGTAAGCTGTTTCGTGGCTGTGATGTGTTAAAGAAGTTTTAAAAATTGTCTTTTCATCGGATTTTAGAAATACAACTTCCGTACAAGTTTGTACTTCTACACCATGATCCAATGAAAATATTAAATCCTTCTTTATTCTTGGCAGTTTTATCCTAAAAAAAATATATATCCATAAAAACAACATTCAAGCACACACATACATTTTTTACTATATTTTTTCTTTTATTTTGTTGTTTTTTTTCTTTTCTTTTTACATCCACAATACAAATTATAATATTCAAAAAAATAAATAAAAACTACATCAAATAATCCAAACTTTACAAAACAGTCCTCAAAACTCCAGGAATTGCAAAGGAAGTGCTTCAGGAACTGCAGAAATTCATGCAGGAACGCTGGCAGCGCGTGTTCCAACGCGCCCCCGTTCCTGGCGGCGCGTGGCTTCACGCGCCGCCGCTGATGCCGGAAACGGGCGGATCTGCCCTGCTTTCTCCTTCTCTTCCCTTCCCTACCGGCTGTGAGGAACACCACTACCTGCAAAACACAAAAACACAAGCAACAGTCTCTTTTGGTTTTATTTTTCTTAGATACGGTTCCTTCGGGTCTGTCACGGTTGGATCTGCTTCACTGCAGAGCGGTCTCCTCCGGTCATCTTCTTCTTCTTCTCCTCTGCTCCATGTGCTGCGAGGCAAGAAGGAACAGACAAGGGAGTGGTGTCGCTGCTGGAGACTGGGTCGGCCGAGAGAGGGAAGAAGGACAGCGCTACTGCTGGTGTTCGGCCGCCACTGCGACCGACAATGAAGAATGTGGGTCTGTGGCCGCTGAAGCTCCGGTGGAGGCAAGGGGAGAGATCGGTTGGCTGAGGAGAGATGGGGCTGTTGTGTTGTTGCTACCGATGGAGGCTGTTCGGCCGACTGTTCTGGTGAAGGAAAATGGCGTTGGGTGAAGGCTGGAGTGGGAGCAGCCAAGGAGATAGTGAGGAAATGCAGAGATGAAGGGAAAAGGGAGAAGATCGGTTGCGGGTTGGAAGGAAAATGGAGCCGCTGCCTCTTGGTTTTTGGCCGAGACAAACGATCGGCTAAGAGGGAAGAAGAGGAACAGGGGGAACAATCTTGTGGTGAGCGAGGCAGAGGGCGTGTCTTGTGCTCTCTGGTTTCGGCTTTAAAGATGAGTGAAAATGGGGGGAATGGTGATGGCTGGTTTGGCTGTGTGTGGGGGCGCTGGTTCTGGCCAAAAAACCAGAGGAAAGGGAGGGGGGCGGCGCTCCCTTGAAGAAGGATGGGTTTAGGGTTAGGTTTTTTTGTTTTTTTTTCTGATGTTGTCAAAATTGCCCCTCCTCCCTTTAGCTTGAGTTGTAGGCTGGTATTTATAGGCAAAATGTTTTTCAGGTTTCAAAATTGGTCCCTCAAGTTTTGTGTTTGACCCTTAATTTCAATCAATTCACTTGGTAAATATTAAATTAGGTCTCTTAAAATTCTGATCTTTTCAATTAAGTCCAAATTAAGCTCCCAAACTTAATTTTTCACCAATTAAGTCCTCCAATTAATTTGACCCGCTTAAAGTACAATTAAGTCCTTGCACTTAATTAACTCCTTCAATTGGACTCAAATTAATTCTTGAACATGATTAAAATTTAATTTGGCCCATGATTAAATCAAATTGGCCCATTAAAAATTTAATTATGTCATTGGACTTAATTTTTATGCAAATTCGTCCAATACTCTTTTAATTTGACCTTTGAATTTGCATTTTTCTATTTTTGGGCATAACAGGGTACAATTAGGCCTTGAAATTCCTCCAAAAATTGCAGCTTGATTTTCGCCTATTTTTGCAGCCTTTCTTGGCCAGCTTTCTCTGCATTACCAGCCTTTATTTTATTTTTTTGATTTTGATTTTTTTTTATTTTGGAAAAAAAAGTGAATTTTGGGGAATCACCCAAAATTAGGTGATGACAGTTGCCCCCCTCTTTACAATGCTTATGATAGAAAGTCTCGTAAGAGAATTTAGATAGTAAGCGTTGTAAAGAAAAAAAAAGGATGAGATATGATTTACTCATCTTGTTGAGGAATGATGAATCTTCTTGAGGGCTAGAAAGCGCACTCAGAGTAAAAACTGGAAGATTTTTTTTGAAGACTCAAAGATTTTGAAATGGTCGAATTGTCATGGGTGACCTACCCAGCGAAAAATGCAAAGATTTTTTTACAGAGATGAAAAATATGATGATTTTTCAAAGTGGTGGTCTCATTGTAATGGGTGACCTACCCAGGTGAAAAACACGAAGATTTTAAAGTGGGGAAAAATACAAAGATTTTTTTCAAAAGTGGTCTTGTTGTAATGGGCGACCTGCCAGGGTGAAAGGTTTTGAAAAATACAAAGATTTTTTCAAAAATACCAAATTTTTCAGAGTGGTGAGAAATGCGAAGATTTCTCAAAATGGTGAAAAATGCAAATATTTTTCAAAGTGGTGAAAAATGTAGAGATTTTTCAAAGTGGTCTTGTTGTAATGGGCGACCTGCCCGGATGAAAATTTTGGAGGTGGTGAGAAATGCAAGAATTTCTCAAAATGGTTTAATTGTTATGGGCAACCGGTCCAAAAATGGAAGAACTTTTAAGGTGGTTAGAAATGCAAGGATTTCTCAGAATGGTTTCATTGTTATGGGCAACCGGCCCAAATGGAAAACATTTGAAGGTGGTGAGAAATGCAAGGATTTCTCAAAATGGTTTCATTGTTATGGGCAACCGACTCAAATGGAAAAAATTTGAAGGTGGTGAGAAATGCAAGAATTTCTCAAAATGGTTTCATTGTAATTGGCAAGCAGCCCACATGGAAGATGAAAAAGGTTTTCAAAGAGGTCTGATTATAATGGGTGACCTACCCGGGCGAAAAGACAAAATGTCTGAAAGGGAAGACATGATAGGACTCGATGGGGAACGAGGGCTGAAAAGCACACTCGAAAGGACGTAGGGTTAGAAAAACACACTACCTAAGAGGTGTGTGCTCAAAGGCGCACTCTAAAGGAGGCAGGTTGGAAAACACACCACCTAAAAGGTGAAGGCTCGAAGGCGCACTAAAAAAGAGGCAGGGTTGGAAAACGTACTACCTAAAAGGTTAAGGCTCTAAGGCGCACCAAAGTGAGGCAGGGTTGGAAAACGCACTACCTAAGGGGTGAGGGCTCGAAGGAGCTCTAAAAAAAGAGACAGGGTTGGAAAACGCACTACCTAAGGTGGTTGATGGCTTAAAGGCGCACTAAAAAAAAGAAGGCAGGGTTGGAAAACGCACTACCTAAGATGGTTTATGGCTCGAAGGCGCACTAAAAAGGAGGCAGGGTTGGAAAACACACTACCTAAGGTGGTTGGTGGCTCGAAGGCGCACTAAAAAAAGGCAGGGTTAGAAAACACACTACTTAAGGGTGCATTAAAAAAAGAGGCAGGGTTGGAAAACACACTACCTAAGAGGGTTGATGGCTCGAAGGAGCACTGAAAAGGAGGCAGATAGGGCTAGCAAGCATACTACCTAAGGTGGTTGATGGCCCGAAGGCGCACTAAAAGGAGAAGGTAGGGTTAGAAAACGCACTACCTAAAATGGTCGAGGGCTCTAAGGTGCACTAAAAAGGGGGTAGGGTTAGAAAACACACTACCTAAGAAATGGTGGCTCAAAGGCGCACTCAAAAAGAGGGTTGTAAGGTGCACCAGCTGGGATGTTCGATGGCCCGAGGGCGCACTCAAAGAGAAGGAAGATAGGGCTAGAAAGCACACTATCTAAAATGGTGGAGGGCTCTAAGGTGCACTCAAAGAGAAGGAAGATAGGGCTAGAAAGCACACTATCTAAAATGGTGGAGGGCTCTAAGGCACACTCAAAAGGAGGCAGGGTTAGAAAACACACTACCCAAGAGGTGAGGGCTCAAAAGCGCACTAAAAAAAGGAGACAGGGTTAGGAAACACACTACCTAAGGTGTGAGGGCTTGAAGGCCCACTCAAAAAGAAGGTAGATAGGGCTAGAAAGCACACTACCTAAGATGTGAGGGCTCGGAAGCCCACTCAAAAAGGAGGTAGGGTTAGAAAACACACTACCTAAGGTGTGAGGGCTCGAAGGCCCACTCAAAAAGAGGTGATGGTTAGACACTAATCTATCAAGGATGAAAGTAATGCATCATGATTAATATGCATGTATACTTACCTGAGAAATGTAGGTCCCCTTTTCTTCATGGAGTTTTCCTTTCTCAAAAGTTGGAGTGCTGGCAGTAGACTTTGATGGCTTTCTCGCTCTTGCTTACTCGAGTCATATCTTATGATTTTGACCACTTGGAAGGGCTTCATATCATCATATTTCTTTGTCCTCCGCCCCTTTATCTCAAGAGTTGCCAATTTTGCCCAATAGTTTCTTAGAAAGGGAATCATGGAGCCAGCTCTACCAGATGTTTTTGATTGCCCCCTAACTTGATCATGCCCCCAAGTATTCAAATCAGGTTTGGGGATGAGGCTATGTGAAGGAAGATTTGTATATTTACAAGGAGTTGTTTTCATGTAGAATTTTTGGAATTTCAAAGCTATTCCAGACACAAAAATCATTTTGACATCGATTCAAAGCAAACTCATTCTGAAGAGATTCAAGTGATTCCTATGGAGAGGTTTTCAGAAGTGATGAAAACTTTTTGTTTTGCTTTTTGGTGAAAAATATGAAGTGACATTTGGTTGGTCACAAAAGGTTGAAATTTCAATTTAAGGGTTATTGAGAACCGTGTTTTGACAAAAATGTGAAGAACATGAAGTGACATCTGGTTGGTCACAAAAAAGGTTTAAATTTCAATTTGAGGGTTATTGAGAACCGTGTTTCGAAGCATTCATTTTATTTGCATGAATAATGATTTTGTTTCGCATGAGAAAGCACTGCCTACCGATCCAGATTGCTTGCCTTTGATCAAAAAGGGCTTGAGTAGGCACGTAATGTAGGCTTGGGCTATTGGCCATGAAGAAAAGGATATTCGTAGGCTCAAAAGGTGTTTAAGGGACTTTAAGACTAAGGATCACTAGTGCTTGTATCCCAAACTTTTGCTCATACATTTCTGGACCTTGGAATTGATTTGTAAAATGGTCCACGGTGCCCCCCAGTGTTGGGCTTGGGCTCTTTCTCTTTGTTTTTGTTTTCTTCATTTGATTTTGAGCATCATTGCATTGGCTTTTTTTTTTGCTCAAAATTTTTGGATCATTTGGATTTTTTTTCATGCCCCCCAGCTTTGTACGGGCACCTTCGATTGATTGAGAACTTTCTTTTATGCCCCCCAGTATTGTTCGGGCACTTTCAATCGTTGAGGTTTTTCATGCCCCAAGAGTTATTTGGGCACTTTCAATCATTAAGGATTTTTTGCACTTGCCCCCCAGTCTGGGGTGTGATCCTAGTCAAGGTTATTTTAAGAAAAATCTATTAGGCTCAAAAGAGGACTACAAAGGATATATTTCAGCATTGTGAAGGATTATCAAAGATGGCCTTTCTTCATCTCAAATGCATACATTTAAGATCGGTAAACCTTGCTTTCATGCGAGTATGCAGAGTGATTTCTCATTATTCATGCAATCAAAACTCAGCTTTAGAGTCACTTCATGGTGTTTGTGTTTTTTTTTTTTTGGGTTTTCTAGGTGTATGGTTACATCTGTAAGGAATCACCTGAATTTCCAGAACTCGTTTGTTTCGGACAAACACCAACATGATTTTTGTTTTTTTACTAAACTTTGATTTCACAAACACCAACATGATTTCTGTTTTTTTACTAAACTTTGATTTCCCAAAAATCCTTGTGAAAACATGCATAGTTTTGGAAGAAAGGGGAAACACGCCCAAAGATTCTTGGCGCAATGGTTTCATGTTCAAAGGTTATGTTCAATGTGTTATTTGCATGAAACAACAAAAAAAATGAAGGCATGTCATGAACACAGGAAAACACATGATCTTATTAACAAGAAAGGCTCAATGGACAGGGAAAGTCTTGTGGAATTTCGAGCCAAATTACCAATAAAAACTGGAATAGGTTGAAACAAAAATCAAGGAGTTTTTGCAGGCATGATCGAACAGAGGTTGTTTTTTTGGCAGAACAAGAATAGGCTCCATTCTGCAACGGTGATGCAATTCCCCTTCGGATTGTGTTAAGGCTCTTGACCATGTTTGCCCCCCAATTTCTTCGGGTTGAGTCATTGTTGGTGTTTGAACAAAGATGATAGGTCAATTGGAAGGAATTTCCCTAGATATATTTTTCAATATTTGCTCGAGTAAGCTAGAGGTGAGTCAAGCTTTTGTTTAGAAACTCCAACTCTTTTTGAAAATGGATGCTATGACGAGCATGCTCTTTGTCTCCAATGTTTTTCACTCAAAATTAGGGGTTGTAGACTCGAAGGGGACCCACTTTCTATTTTGGTGCATGCATGACAAAATGTATGAACATGAAATCTATATGATGAGCTCGCCCTTCAAGGGGTGACATATGATCGTAACTCTTGCATGATGAAACAAGAATCTTGATTCTTGCCCAAACTCTACAATGAAAATTTTCGGAGTGACGATCATTCTGTCACCCACAAGTCTTGAGTTCAAGATGCTTCAAGAAGGGTTCGCCCCAATGCAAATAAATGATAGTGCATACAACCTAAGGACAGGTACTATTCATTATGTGAACATGGGTAGGTTTTCTACTTGGTCTCAAAAGGGTCTATGAACTGCCCAGTGACTACCTCACGTGAAGGTAGTATAGGGGTTTCCAAGGAATGGTTGGGGCACGATGTGACCGCCATTACCGATTAAACACTCAGCTCATAGTTGGATATTTCACAAATCTGAACCCCGACTGAAAGTCATGAGGCAGACCGCTACTCCCCACCTAACTTAGAAGCTTGTGTGTGCTTTCAAAAATAAATACACGTGATGCGTGAAACAATTCTAAAAATGCATGGATAAAATAAACAAGACAAAAATGGCAAAACTTAAACACATCAAATACACAAAGCTTAGTCCAATATTGTCAGAAACAGTACCTCCCCAGCGGAGTCGCCATTCTGTCGCACGTCGGAATCCGCGCGGTGTCGGCGTCCCGGCCTGCCTGGCGATTTTTCTCTCTGTTATTGGAATTGATTTTGTTGGGAGTCGCCACCTAGTATTTAATTGAGGGTTACTAGGAAACCCAGGTATACTGGTCTTGTCAGAGATTCGCGGGTATGGGACTGGTTGTGGTTAGGGAAGGTATTAGCACCCCTAACGCACCGTACTTGAGGTAAGCTGTTTCGTGGCTGTGATGTGTTAAAGAAGTTTTAAAAATTGTCTTTTCATCGGATTTTAGAAATACAACTTCCGTACAAGTTTGTACTTCTACACCATGATCCAATGAAAATATTAAATCCTTCTTTATTCTTGGCAGTTTTATCCTAAAAAAAATATATATCCATAAAAACAACATTCAAGCACACACATACATTTTTTACTATATTTTTTCTTTTATTTTGTTGTTTTTTTTCTTTTCTTTTTACATCCACAATACAAATTATAATATTCAAAAAAATAAATAAAAACTACATCAAATAATCCAAACTTTACAAAACAGTCCTCAAAACTCCAGGAATTGCAAAGGAAGTGCTTCAGGAACTGCAGAAATTCATGCAGGAACGCTGGCAGCGCGTGTTCCAACGCGCCCCCGTTCCTGGCGGCGCGTGGCTTCACGCGCCGCCGCTGATGCCGGAAACGGGCGGATCTGCCCTGCTTTCTCCTTCTCTTCCCTTCCCTACCGGCTGTGAGGAACACCACTACCTGCAAAACACAAAAACACAAGCAACAGTCTCTTTTGGTTTTATTTTTCTTAGATACGGTTCCTTCGGGTCTGTCACGGTTGGATCTGCTTCACTGCAGAGCGGTCTCCTCCGGTCATCTTCTTCTTCTTCTCCTCTGCTCCATGTGCTGCGAGGCAAGAAGGAACAGACAAGGGAGTGGTGTCGCTGCTGGAGACTGGGTCGGCCGAGAGAGGGAAGAAGGACAGCGCTACTGCTGGTGTTCGGCCGCCACTGCGACCGACAATGAAGAATGTGGGTCTGTGGCCGCTGAAGCTCCGGTGGAGGCAAGGGGAGAGATCGGTTGGCTGAGGAGAGATGGGGCTGTTGTGTTGTTGCTACCGATGGAGGCTGTTCGGCCGACTGTTCTGGTGAAGGAAAATGGCGTTGGGTGAAGGCTGGAGTGGGAGCAGCCAAGGAGATAGTGAGGAAATGCAGAGATGAAGGGAAAAGGGAGAAGATCGGTTGCGGGTTGGAAGGAAAATGGAGCCGCTGCCTCTTGGTTTTTGGCCGAGACAAACGATCGGCTAAGAGGGAAGAAGAGGAACAGGGGGAACAATCTTGTGGTGAGCGAGGCAGAGGGCGTGTCTTGTGCTCTCTGGTTTCGGCTTTGAAGATGAGTGAAAATAGGGGGAATGGTGATGGCTGGTTTGGCCGTGTGTGGGGGCGCTGGTTCTGGCCAAAAAACCAGAGGAAAGGGAGGGGGGCGGCGTTCCCTTGAATTTTGATCTGGTGTCTTTTGCAAAGGAGAATTTTAAAGAAAAAGAAATATATTAAAATTTCTGCACAAAAAAAATAATTTTAATATATTACTAAACAAAAATAATTTTTAAAAACAATTATTTTCATAATTCTATATACTACCTCGATTATTTTCGGTTCGATTTGATTTTTATCAAAAAAAATAACAAAACTGGTTCTGTTTTAAAAAAAAACTGAAACCAGTTCAAACTGACCGGTTTTAATTTGATTATTTTAGAATAAAAACTAATTCAAATTGACCAATTCTAGTTTGGGTTAGTTTGCCTTAATTTTTCTAGCCCGGGGGTGGTTTTAAAGTCTAATGAGATCACAATCATGAGTGTTTCTTTCAAATTAGCACAATTAATAAATTTATTTAGAAAAACAAGATCTAAAAGAAAAAAAAAAGAGCTTTGTTGTACTGTAGTTCGAAAATATCTAGAAAACTCTTGTTTTACAAGGATAATAATATACAACTAGTCCTAGGTTAAATATCTTTTTTATATGGAAAAAATAGCCGTCTCGATTAAATGGTTATGAAGACTTTCAAGTGGTATCCCGATCACGAGGAGAAAATTAAGGATTTCTTTTTTGGAGATTTCTGCACAAAATATATATTTAAACGAAGAAATCAGCCGCCATCTCTCACCAATTCTTTCATCCTTACCTACCAATTGAATTTTGATCTGGTGTCTTTTGCAAAGGAGAATTTTAAAGAAAAAGAAATATATTAAAATTTCTGCACAACAACTATAATTTTAATATATTTTTAAATAAAAATAATTTTTAAAAGCATAATCCTACATACTACCTCGATCATTTTCGGTTCGATTTTATTTTTATCAAAATAAAAATAAAAAAACTAGTTTTATTTTAAAAAAAATCAAAACCGGTTCAAACTAATCAGTTTTTAGTTTAGTTATTTTAAAATAAAAATTAGTTCAAATTGACCAGTTCTAGTTTAATTTAGTTTAGTTTGACTCAATTCTTCTAGTTAGGCTCTATTTATTTGTAGTTTAGCTTGATTTGACTCATTTTTTTTTCTTCAGCATCCCTTCTTGAAATCCTACATGTCAAGTTATCGATATCTATGATCTAATTAAAGACAAAGAACATGATAAGTATGCATCCCTGACGCGGGACCCGTTTATCACTATTATGAAATGTTATTATGTATATATATTTATCTCGTATTTACCTTATATAGGTTTCTGATCATGTGTATTAGACTACATGGTTAGTATCATGTACAACCCTACATCTATATATATATTACAGAAGGGGAGTGCTGTATACAATACATATCACAGCCTCCATAATATTTTCTAATACTCCTTCTCCCTTAGCTTCAACCATCACATATCGAATCGAACATCTTATACACCTCCACAATATCATAATTAGTACTACATATAATTTTGAATATTTGATCGATCTCTACACAGCTCAAACCAATTCATGGATTTCCCCTTTCAGTTCTCAGCAACTGCTGTACTTATTCTGTTTGCCTTTATTACGCCCTCGATCTACTATTTGTTTAGGATTCCAGGAAAGGAGAACAAGAAGAGAG
>Ga0325403_1005411_pt1 | contig 12040 bp, 16 predicted proteins | sample PopdelMetagenome_19_FD_205665 | JGI IMG/M metagenome (GOLD analysis project Ga0325403, IMG submission 205665) | Populus deltoides microbial communities from Bellville, Georgia, United States - Xylem-PdKOR-R4 | ecosystem: Host-associated > Plants > Phyllosphere > Stem > Wood/Secondary xylem...
CTTATTCTTTGATTGTTACTTATTTTATTTGAAATAATTTATGAAATGTTAATTATTATTATTATTTTAATTTCTTCATCTTTTATTTTTTATTTTTTAGATTTGATCTATATTATTTTGATTATTATTTATTTTATTTAAGATAATTTATGAAATTATATTTTTTTTTCAATTTCATTCTCATTCAACCCTTTTAATTTGTAAGATTTATTCCTCATTATTTTAATAAACTTGAAAAAAAAATAAAACATTAATCAATTATTTTCCAACTCATTTTTCATAACATAACCAAACACTAGAAAATATTTTTCAACTTATAAATTTTTCATTACACTATCAAATATCAAAAAATAATTCATTTTCCAAAAGAAAACTATTTTCCTGCAAACAAATGGGATAAATTTTTCATAACATGACCAAACACTGAAAAATATTTTCTAACTTATTTTTCATTATACTACCAAACATCAAAAAATAATTTATTTTTCTGAAATTCACTTAAAAAAAACTATTTTCCTGCGCAAACAACCGGAGTTTAAAATTGATTTGATGGCCACAGGAAACATCTTAAACTCAGAAAGGCTTGTAAGTCAAGTACATCACAGTTCATATATTAAAATCAAAAGAAAGATAATATAAGGGTGTTAATCAAAATGGTCGACAATTCTCCAAGTATTCATGTCAAATTGGGATATTACATCACGTCAGCCCTATTTACATGCGTGATTGTGGCTCAAAATGCCACAAGCTTCCACTACACTACGATCTTGCAAACCCATATCTCCTTTCACTTGGTGAGACGGGTATGAGAACAGATCAAAGATAATTTTCGGAGATGCCCCAACAAATGCATTTCCAGCGCCAAAGCATATAATACATTCCGAAGCCAGACGGCGGAGCAAAATCTGAGAGCACAAGTAATAGAGGCTGTTCAAATAAAATAAAATAAAATAAAATAAAAGGTGATCGAGAGGAGGTTTTTTCCTGTTTGCTTGAAGGTATAAATAGAGAACTGAAACAATTGTACACACCATATCCACTTTGTTGCAGGAAGGCGTGTTATGATGAGCTAGATAGCAGTCTGTGAAACCGCTGTACTCTTTTGGAAATCTTTGCTTGGTCGTCGTGGCATGAGCCATTCTGCTGCAAAGTTTTGCTTTTCTTTTGTGGTCGGAACAAAAAATCTTCTGTGTCTAAAACATAGGATACCTACATGCACACATCACCAATTGATCAACAGAAGATAAAAGAAACTAGTGGGCTAGGGCTTGCTTAATTACAAGCACACGAGTACAAAAAGGCAAACACTAAAACGTGACTTTTAATGCAAGATACCTTCGAGGAATTGCAAGCAATTTTACACTCTAAACCGTTCAAAACCCGAAACCCTTCCATGGCCTGGCACTCGTCAGCATCTGAATATCTATGTTTATTCCTGTCAACAGTGGGCTTTGTTAAACATGGGAGCTCGTACAGAATAAATAACTTTGTCCATTGTGTCTACGCACCTCTTCAAGAAAATCCCTGGCTTCTCTTTTTTGTCGGGAACAACAGAGAGGAAATCATTATGCAGATATGATGCAAAATTAGGATCCATGGAAACAGCAGTAACTTCAGGTTTATCGTGTCCAAAGTCCATAAGCTGAATAGACAAGCGGGTTGGAGCAGAAGACTGCACAGAAAATTAGAGTTACAGTTGCATCAGAATTAACAAACCTTCAAACTCGTAACATTTCAATAAAAAAAAGACAAGCAAAACACAAGACCTACACATTCAATACGATATATGTTCTCATCATGAAGAAGCACGCGAGCATTTTCATGACAAACAATATCCACAAATCTTCCATGTTTCCTTGATTTTTCATATGCGTATAGTTGGAGCAACTTGTTGTCCATTTCATCCGTTGCCACGGTTTGGAGCTGAGGAAAATAAAAGAGTACTTGGTGAGAAGAGATGAGGTCAAGAAAGGCAGAAGACTGGAGAATGAAAATGTTGAAGGAAATCCTGAGCATTTTACCTGTTTGACAAGCTTATATATTAGTTTGTCCAATGTGAATAGAACATATGACTGTGTCCCAATAATAGCCCGGCAATCATCCTCAAATTTTGTATTGTCAGAAGAACCATCAAGTAAGTTGTAAAGTGCACTCATGAATCTGTAAAGACATACTTAAATTAATAAAGACATTCAAGTTGATAGAATAACCTAAATTTCTGAAGCTATGGCACCTGGCATAAAGATCAGTAGGACTAGTGTCATTTGAAGCTCTCCATTTCCTCTCGGCAGATGATGAATTAACCTTTGCTGATTGTATTCTCTCATATAATGTCTGTCAAATTAGCAAATAAGGAAACCATGTTAACAAAAGCAATCTCTTAATTAAATGAAAAATGTCCTGCCAAATAAACAGAATTCAAAAACAAGCCTTACTTGGTGAAGCCTAAAAAGCACATAGAAGGAATCATTTCCATAGAAAACCCGAAAACCTTTTTCTTTTTCATGCAATGAAGGGGGGACATGCTTTGCCAAAGGCTTCACATTTAGAAGAAAACGTTCTGAAAATGGTAAAATCGTTCCTTCTCCTTCAACATCGTGGGCATCAGCCATTCCTTCGGCCTCACCTTCACTCTCAGCTTTATTATCATGCTCATCATGGTCACCATCTTCCTCATGCTCTTCCCGAGAGCAATCTTCACCATCACCAGACTCACTTCCAGAAACATCACCATTCTCAGAGGCATTCTCACTATCCTCTGATGACCTTTGAGCACTTTCACCGCCTTCATCATCAGCATCAGCGTCATTCTCCCCCCCTGCCTCTCCACATTCTTCTCCCTGTCTGGCTTGATATTGCCTACTAGCAGCACTGTCCTTCACCTTATGCGCTGCCTCCAAACCAGCTTCTCCATAAACTGCAAAATTATCCTCCTCAAAATCTCCATTTGGAGATAATTCACCCTCTTCTCTTTCAATTTTAAATTGTGCAGCAGATTCATCATTATATCTGTTACTCTTGATGACTTCTGTTGCCACCCCATTTGTGGATACAGGGGGTCTTGAAAATTCACCACCCTGTTAAATCAGCAATAGATACATACAGTCATCTTTCATCTGAAGTTAACTAGAAGAAAAAAAAATGATCAAATAAGAAACCCAAGATGTTTTTCATTTAGTTGATGTTTATTTCTCAACAATCCTTATAGCCATGTCAGCCTGCACAGTAAGTTAAGGAGTATTTTTCTATAATTTTTTCTTTAAATTCAATTACAAAACCAGTAAAAGATACTTGTCAAGCCAACCATCAAAACAACTTATATTCTATGTCCGAGAAAATAATTCAGCTTCAAGTCTACCCATATGGTACCAAGGCTAACAGCATAAAATTCCAATTGACTATGGCAAGTGGTCTACCAAGAACAACAAAACCTCAATTCCAAACTAGTTTGTCTCCGCTTTATGGATCCTTTTGTCGTCTAGCTGGAAAGGCTTTTCTTTCTTGGCCCTGTAGAACCGGATTCCGTTCCTTGATTCAATACCAAATCAACCTCAATATCACAAGATTTTAAATCCTTTGATACCCCTTTCATCCATGTCCACCCCTGTCCTTTATTGTCAACTTACTGGTTCATAATCAAGAACATGCTAAATAAATTGATGTAAACTGATATAGTATGAAAACACCATACCTCTGTTGACGGTAATATTTCATTACTCGATCCTATTCCAAGACCTCCCTCAACAGTGCCATTACTTGGTCTTGAAGGGGTAGCACTAAGCCCTTGCAACAAAATGCTACATCTCAGAAATCTAGCCATAAATTTGAAAGAAAAAAAAAGGAGGGGGGAACTTGCAATACAGGAGAGAGATTTAAGGAAATAACACAAATTAAATAAGATTGGAAACATCCATCAAACCTGATTCAACAAGAGTTCGTCCATTACTTAACTCTGCCCCAGTGACAAGAGATGCATTTGAATTTAGTAGTCGGTCATTGGAAGGAGCTTGTTTAGTGACCCCTGACAATTCATCAGCTGCAGCTGCATTGATCAGCACCTTATCATGTTGAAGAGTGCTTGTGGAAGTATCACTTTTGCGAGCCACGTGATCCGCATCAGGAGAACCATTTTCTTTAACCCTGTTTTCTCCATTTAGCATCCAAGCCCTGCTAGAACTTGATTGTTCAGGTTGGATACTTTCATCTCCATTTCTTGAAGGATTTGCATGTTTGGAGTTTGTGACCGCACCACCACCACTAGGGCTGCCTTCACTCTCTCCACTTTTAGAAGACTGATTCTTAGCTTTTACAACATCTTCAGTGTCCTCGGCACCCTGAGGCCGGGACGGAACACCAAGCATGGGTTCTAAGAAGGTTGTCCAAATCTTCATCACTTTATCTAACTGTTCAGTTGTACAAACTTCTGCACATGAATATTTGATGAGTTGATACAAGTCCTCATGAGTGTCAGGATCCAGGTACTCAAATTCCAAATTTGGTATAATAGGTCGTCTGTTTCCAGCAGCAAAAGCAAGAAGCACATCATCTTCCTTGCGCTTATTCTCACTAATTTCTTTGATCTCCGCCAGTAAGGCTGCAAAATATGTCATATATCCATTATTTTAATGTAGCTATGGATCATATGCAGTAAAAAATTTATATAAATTCATTTATGTTTAAGGATGGAGCAAGTTATTTCCTATACAGACAACAAGAGTATATGACAAAGCAACTTCCAAAATTATTCAGGACTCTTATTTAGTTTTGCTTGGTACTCACAACAAAATGTATAAGATAATGGTCAGAGATCATAATTCCCATTCACGCCAAGATATCAAAATAATTACATATTAATTGCTTCATCTGAATGTGTATATACCAGGATGTCAACTAGTAAATACCTTTTGTGCTCAAGCTCTTTGTATCCTGCTGCTTGAAATAGAAGCTACGATGATCAAGTGATTTGTGATAGTTTTTGGCATAAATTTCAGCCCAAACTTTGTTAAAATCAGCACGACACCTTGCCCACTCTTCTTGTTTCTGCTTCAAGCGAGTTAATATAACTGGCAAAGCAAGAGAAGTGTTCTTCCTCAATACATCCATTACATCGAGCCCGTGGTCGCCATATAAACGTTCAACACACCTCAGATTCAGAGCTAAACCAGAAGAAAAGAAAATCTCATCAGAAAAGAGGAGAGCACCTCACAAATGAGCATAGGGTAAAGTTGATATTCTAATAACTCAATCAAACACCAATCAAGTTATGACCTGTTAAGTGCTCATCAATACGGATTGGACTATCCATTTTGATCGTGTTATTGTTGATCTTTTCTAATAATTCCTCCACACGCTTGGTGGTTACATTCACAGATTCTAACAGCATGTCCAGCTCAAACCTGAAATGACAAGAAAGGTCATCAACAATTGCCAAAAGATAACCAAAACACTAGAATCGTTGAAAGTGATAATTTATGTATAGCAGAAACAAACAGAGTTGTGCAAACAGTGCCATCTCAGTTTCCTACAAAAGACATCGTTGTGACAGAATGTTATATTTTGACGTTAATCACAAGAGAAATGTCTGGGAAAGTAGGCAGTTTTAGAATTAAAAAGTTAAAAGCAAATTCTCAGAGAATTTATATTACCTACAAAAAAAACACCCCCAATTTTTGTTTTTAAAAAATGGACAGAGAAAATAAATTAACATCACCCAAGGCAAGCTCCAACCTGTCATCTTCACATCGAAACAAGCTCTCTTCATACTGGTTTTTCCGCATATGTTTAAAAGAGTAATCTTCGCTTCCTGAAGTAACAGATACCCAATGATCATTCAGTACTTCAGCACCAAGCTCGGTCCTCTGACTGGCAGGAGGTATCATGTACTGCCATCATGCAATAAATAAGTCACTCAGGGAGAAAAAACTATTAGAAGTGCTAATCAACTAAAGAAAATATATCATCAATAAAAGAAGTTAATTACACTCTTTGGTAGAAGCCGATAACTGGGAGTGCAGCGCTCGCAGTTAGATAAGTCAAGTTCATTAATGGGTTTTGCTGGAAGCTTATCCTTGCTGGGAAATAAAGACATTTTGTGACCTCCCGTGTCCTTATTTCCAAAGGCTACACTTTTGTCAAGCCTGTCCCTTTCTCGGATTTCACGGTCTCTATCTTTGACCCCATCATCTCTCTCACGATCCCGATCTCTATCTCGATCTTCTACTTTCAAAACTCTGGGTAAATTACCTTCATTCCACAGTGATTCTGGAATAAGTTAGTAAACATTAATCTGAATGCAACAGAGGTCAGATCATTTTAGAACTAATCCAAACATGGTTGGTTCAGTAAAAGTTGAACTAGAACCGAACACAAGTTCCTAGAAAATCAAATTAAACCAAATGAATCCAGCATGCTAGAAAAGCAACATAAGATGAAGAGAGCTAAGATGATGAGAGGATCATCTAGCCTAACAATAACAAGAAGAAACATTCATTACTTACTTTTACTCACAACACCAGCAAGTAGACCCTCTACAAGACAAATTTTAATCAGACAGTGTTGATAATACAAAATTTCCAAAGCAAGTAATAAAAATATTTGTTTCGTAAAGGTACCCTTTTTCTCACATAGCGCCAAGAATTCATTGAACCCGTCCATGAGATCTGGATATTTTCCAAGCAAATCACCCACCTGGTACAACCAAGAGTTTCATGCTTTACTAGTTCTATTCCAATAACATTTTTTACAATAAGATATATTCCAACAGCATTGACTATAGGTAGGTTAGACGTATAGACAGGACCATACTACTATTTCTTTATATACACAATATTGAAGTGCACTCAAGTTGATCCCAGCACATTCAACAGCAAGAGACTTGCCAAATAATGCACCAAACAAGGAGCATAAAAACTTCCTATCAAGCAAGAGTAAATAACCTTGAATTGAAGAGTTGAAACCGTGTAACCCAAAAATGGTTTGGTCAAACCTTCAAACCTCTATCCCTTACAACATAATAATTTGAAGTTTTCAGTTCCAAATGCAAAAGTCCAAGGAGAGCAAACAAGAGCTACTCCTTGAGAAGTAAAATTTAATTTCAAGTACCTCTGGTGCTATAGGGGACATAAACTATATATACATGATTTGACATGATCTCTTCATACATTCAAGGGTAACAACAGAAGCTAATTGATAAATTAATGTATATCTTTTTCTGTTAATATTGGTTGTTGTGGAGCAATGTTAAATGACTATCAGCCATACCAAAGATTGCAACTCTGATCGTGTGATTATTTCTCTGGTATAGAGATGAAGACACCTCAAAAATTCCTGGTAATTTTCAGGATTGTGCAACGTCTCCTTGACTTTGTCACAAAAAGCAAGCTCTTGACTTAATGCACCTGGCATGATATGAACCAAGTCAACAAAGCAGAAATAGAAGGAGAAGGTAACAAAACTTGAAAAGGGAAAAGGAGCTTTCCCCTGGTGAAGAAGAAAAAGAAACAAAAACTCAATTTAAATACACTAAGAGCATTAGAGTCCATAAAGAAAATATAATTGACAACAGCAATGATGATCATTCGAGTTTGAAGCGGTATATAAAGACACAAAGCATGATAAGCACCCCAAAAGTAATAAGGATGATGTGTTACAAAGTAATATGCACAATAGAGAAGTGCATTTTCACTGAATTCACAAATGATGGAGAATGCAACCAGGTCTAGCAGCATAAAAAATATACAAAAACAAAACTTGGACCCTAAAAAGTTCAAGAAAAAAGGGGAAAACCTCGATGCAATATTAGAATTAAAATCACATGTCATTACTTTGAATACGAATGTCAGAAACATATAACTTACTATATCATTAGATATCTCGGAACTCTACATCAGACAGCAATCAAAATGTGCACAATCACGAAATAAAACAGTAGACAATCTGCAATGTGAACTAAGCAAAGCACACCCTCTCGGAAAGAAAGGTTAATGAAAAGGAAAGAGAAGAAAACAACCCAACAACCAAAGAACATTAATCTGTGACTTCATCTGCAAAAGAAAAAAAAAATGGAAACATGATACTGAAAACTCAAATCTACACAAGTGGAAGTTGCAGATGCACAAAATATGATGCGGTTGAAAATTGAGAACCAGAAGAATAACAGACAGAAATTCACCAACAATATAATAATTTCCAGTTACAACCATGGCCCTAGCCAAAACCAATCACATCTATGAGCATAAAGCACTGAAAAACAACTAAGAACTCACTTTTTACAGCATTTTTATCATCATAAGCTGATGAAACAGGATTCATTCCTCCAAAGCTCTCATCACCATCCCCACCCTGTTCAGCAGCTGAATCTTCAACTCTACGAGCAGGTTTCCGCTTGTGAGGGAATCGTTGGTTGAAGTCTCGATTTCCATCATGATCGTAATCTCTATCATCCCGCTCACATTCCCTCCTATCTCTGTCTTCTCTCCTCTCCTTTTCTTTTTCAACACGCCTGCGTTGATCCTTATCTGCTCTGATCATAGCCCTATCATGGTCGGGATCGGGACGGTCAACACTGATGTCACGTTCAGCATGTGAAGTCATAGCCCTTTCTTTCTGGCAAGAGATCCAAATCCAAACATTAGCCTGGTGATTAACTGAAAATTCAGAGAAATGAGAAAAGAAGGGAAAGGAGGAACCTTGTCAACATGCATTTGGCGCATTGTAGGCATGGCAGAACTCCTGTCACGGGGAGCAGAATTCCTGGCAGATGGAAAAAGAGCACTGGCGGCAGCTGAAGAATCAGGAAGGAAATGAGTGAATTCCAAGAGCAGATCATGGTGGTCTCGAAAAAGTGCAGCCACCTGCAACAGAAGTAGTTCCATTAAAACTGTTCAAAATTCTTATATCCCATAGACAGACAAAAAATAAGCAGTTATAACTGAATATGATAGAAACAGAAAAAGGAGCATTCAAACAAAAGAAAAGTCAGTGGAGGTGAGAAAAGTGTGACAGGTATACCTCCTGGTAGACCTCACTGATGGACTTATTTTCCTTTCTGTACATGTTCAAAATGTCTAAAAAAGATTTGTAAACATGATCATCACCTTGAAACCTTGTCTGGAGACACAAAATTCATACAATTAAAACCGTTGAAACCAAAACAATAAACCATCCTGCAGTTTGGCCAGGAAACAATGTTTGTACCTTAATTTTGTTCACAAAATTAATTGCTTCTTCAAATTCAACTGGCTTTTTCTGCGGAGGTTGTTCTTCTTCCAGTGGGAGTGTGATCTCATATCCTTTTGGCAAGAAGGTATTGAAACCCAAAATTAAATCACGGTGCCCTTTAAATAACTCCTTCACCCTTGCTATGACACCCGCAGTGTCAATTCTACAGACAACATCCAAAGCAACAAGTTGATAAAATTCATCAAAACACATGCACATGTAGATATATTTTTTTAAAAAAGAGCTCATTGTCTGCACATCAACAACAAACCTTTGAGCTTTGAAATCCTTCATGACCTCAAGAAAGTCATCGTACTTTTCTCTTTTGTCTTGAAATATATCCTTGACAGCCTTGAGATATGCCAAGGCATCATTTGTTGTAAGTTTCTGTCCTCCTCCTCCTCCTCCTCCTCCTCCTCCACCACCACCACCACCACCTCCCCCTCCAATCATCTGAGGTTGCCCAGAACTTCATAGCACAAAGATATATTTAAATTAATGACTTAATAACTAAATTCCAAAACACATCCAATAGATCATTAGCCTCAGCCCCCGGATTCATTCACGTCAAAGTTACACAAGTACACTTAATAGTACCTAAGACAAGAACAATCACCTAGAATTCATGGTTTCCATCACATCCAAATCGATAACCGAAGGAATTTTTAAGATAATCTAGCAAGAAGAAAAATTATCCTATCTCATCAAAGAAGAAGAAAATAAAAATACAACTACTGAATCTTAACCTAAAAAGGTAAAAAAAAACTAATCTCAGCCAGACAAGAGCATCCCAAAAAACTAAAATTAGTAACAGTAATATCTAACATGCGAAGCAATTAATCTGTTTTAACATAAATTGGTTCCAAAATCAAGCACTAAAATCAGCAAAATTTAAATAAATAAAGAAAACTTACGCTTCGCCTTTAGTGGAAGAAGAGAGGACAGGCCTTTTAAGTTGAGACCCCATGTAAACATCATCTCTTGACCTCTTCATCTTTTCCTTTTTTTTCTTTTTACAAATAACAAAACTCTCTCCCTCTCCCTCTTTCAACAACAGTAAAAGCAACCGCAACGAGTCATGCTTCGAACAACTTCAATTGAAGACCTGCAATCAAAAAATCGGTTAGCAGATCTAACCAATATTTTACTTTAGAATCAAAATAAAACAACAGATTATAATTATAATTAGCCATAGATCACCTCATCGAAACACCAAGTGATTTTTGCATTTTACTTCAATTCAAAGCAACTTATTTAACCGAATTTTACAAAGATATAGATCGTTTGATACGCTCTACTGAATTAGCAAGCACACCTTTTCTCGGCAAACAAAAAATAAATAAATAAAAAAGCCCCTTCTTTTCTTTTTTCTTTTTAATTTTAGACAGACCGAACCAGACAAGAACACACAGCTTTATCTTAATGAAGAAGAACTTTTGATGTAAAACCTTTAAAGGAAGAGGGATGTGGTAATTGGAGCACTGGCTTATATCACGAAATGACACAAGAAGAAAACGAGACAGACGAGAGGAGAGGATGCATACATACACACATAGAGCAATGTTATGTTTTTTGGTTGAGAAGAAGAGAAGGAGAGAGTTTTAGAATGTTGATTTAATATATAGGGTAAACCTCAAAATGGTCCTCTAACTATATGACTTCTCTTATGTAAGTCCTCATACAATTCTTTATCTCGATTAGGTTTCTTAGCCTTTCCATCTATGTTCCTTGAAAAAAAACCCTTTTGAAGTGGAGAGCTTAATTGAGAATTTCAGGTAATTAGGGATGCAATTGAGATAGAATATTCTTTAAGGACTCGATCTAGATAAGTTCCATGACTGGGTATTTATTTTTAGGTTTACCCTCTGATACATGTAATCCTCATATATTTTTTGAAAACATAAAGAGGAAATAACTAATAAGAATTCGATCGTGACGTGGAGATAAATTTACGTTCGTTTCACCGCACCGCCGCTCCTCAGGGCTGCCTGCAGGCTTGGATTAGGGCTTCTGTTCAATTTCAGGATAGGTAATCGAGTAAGGACTGGATGGTCATGTTTTAATATAATGTAGTGGCAGTTTGGGCAATGTACCAAAACATTTGAGAGAGAGAGCTGGAACTTGAAAGCGAAAGGGTTTCTCTTGTTTTAGTCACGTGATATTTAAAATTTGGGGACTTTTTTGACAGTTTGAATGAATCGATTTTCTAGTCAGATTGGAATTAGGGCAAAGTCTGTGGGTTTGATTTTACAGGTGGTTTATTTTCTTACTACTTGCGGTTTCCAGTAACTGAAGAAGTGCGTGCGCTAGATGTTTTATGTAAGAAGATTAGGTTTGAGTAATAAATATTGTTTTTTATTTTTTTAAATTTATTTTTGATATTATCTAAAAACATAAAATAAAATTTTAAATTTTTAATGGCCGAAGTGGGCCTAAGTCTGCAAGGCCCAATTAGGCCATAGAAAAATCTGAAGTCTTGCTTTTGGGTCGCTGAAGCTGGTCCTGAGGCTCTAAGGCCTCTTTGTAAAGGAAAAGGGCAGAGCCTTCAGCCCACAGGTTCTCTTCCTTTAAGAGCTAGGGATTGTTGTTTAATTTATTTTATACTGGGAATCGATGTAAGAGGGCAAATCTAATAGCCATTGTTTCATGGACCTGCGGGTATCGAGCCCAACTGGTAATAACTAATCTAGATTTTGACTAGTTTGATTCTCGCAGGTTGCCCGGAATTTTCACGTTACTCTCTCACCCCGTTGAATTGCAAGTTAGTTTTTATTTTTTAATATTTATTTTTTATATTAATATATCAACACGATTTAAAATT
>Ga0325403_1005412_pt1 | contig 12040 bp, 6 predicted proteins | sample PopdelMetagenome_19_FD_205665 | JGI IMG/M metagenome (GOLD analysis project Ga0325403, IMG submission 205665) | Populus deltoides microbial communities from Bellville, Georgia, United States - Xylem-PdKOR-R4 | ecosystem: Host-associated > Plants > Phyllosphere > Stem > Wood/Secondary xylem...
TCACACATGGATTTAAAGTCAAAATGTTATCTTCCTAGGTTCTGCAAAAAGTTATGACTGATTTAGCTTAAATGTGAAAGCTTTTGCAGATTTAAACATTTTAGGTCGTTCTTTGCATTTCATATTAGTAAAACACGTGTATTAGGCTATTAAGATCCCTATGATATCTCAAAATATTCAAGCAATTTAAGAAAAAAGATTTATATATATTAAATAATCAGTTAATCAATTAATTTTTTAATTTTAGCAATTCGATCTATTCTCCTTGATTAAAATGACTAGTAACTCATACCCATTGTCTGATAAACCTAAGTGACAAGTGACTAATATTTGCTAAAAGTCATTTTTGATGGTTTTGGGGACTCTCATATCATAAAGTATCTTTTTAAAGAGAGAAAAAATAATAATGATATCTTAGAGAGAAAATATCCAAAAATATATATGCTAAAAAATATTGAGAATGAAGAGATTTTCCACCTTGCATTTGAAGGATTCACGAGGTATTTATAACCCATGTGTCTTGTCTTTTTATGAAGATGAGGGGTTGTAGTGTAAACCTCTGGAAAAATAAAGATTGGTTAAATTGCAAACTAACTACATAAAAAATAAAAGTGAAGAAATTCATGCATATGGTTAAATAAAAACAAGAATTCAAAATTTTTTTAAATATAAATTTCTGGGCAAAATAATTCGAGACATTATAAATAAACCTGGTAATGTTGAGGGTTGGATTTAATTGAAGAGAATAATACATTTAAAGGAAATGGAGCCTAAATGCAAATAAGAGAAATTATAGAGTATAAATACTCTTCTCCTCACCAAAAATGTGCAGCAACCTTAAGGAAAGAAAAGATGGAGTTTTGTATTCATTCTTGCAAAATCAAGAGTGAAACACCAAAATTTCAATAACTCATCCAAGATTAAAGGTTTATAGATGGAATAAACACTTGTGGGCAAGAGATTAACAAGAAAATTGAACAAGAAAAGAAGAAGGAGGGCCGATTGTCAATAGAAAAGAAAGGAGTGAGTTGAAAATCTTCAACTGGTTGAATATCAAAACCTTAATTCGTACCGCGTAAGGTGTTCTAAACATGATCTTAAAATTCATTTCAAATTCAATAACGAATTGATGCCTTGATATGAATTATAGGTTAGGGTTCTTAGACATGAATTGGAAAAAAAAGTATTTGTTGTTAAAATTAAGTTAATTCATGTGTGGTATGTGACGGGGGACGTGAAACCATAATAATTTACCCAGAAAATGTAGTTTGTGAAAGTATTGTGTGAAGGGAAGGGGGTGATGAATCCGGACAGACATGTCTCCTTACTTTCGGTGAGATTTCGGGTAGGAGGATGAGGGAATTAGGATCGGATTCCTTTATAGAAATTGTAATTTTGGATGTTAGTTAACCAAGGAAACTGGTCTTGCTCAATTTAAAGTTGTAGAACTCTAGTTATGGGTCACCAACTGATACTGAGTTGTGACTGACTCTGTAGAGTAGTAGGACTGATTAGTTGATGAGCAATTTTTACTATCTTGAAGGCAGAACTGGGTTCTCCTTCCTTCAGAGAACTTGTAGCCTTGTGTCTTAACTTTCCAACAAGACCAATCTTGCTTGAAACAAAGTTCTAGAACTTTGGATATAGTTAAAAATATGAGGAGGGTTCAAGACAATAACAGTTGGACATTAATAGTTCAATGTCTAGACAATAACAATTCAATGTCTAAGACAGTAATAGATCAAACAGTAATAGTTAAGGTTTAAGACAATAACAGTTAGACTTTCACATGAATACTATATGTAAGTATATAAAAGAACTGAGTCATGCAGACACTTACATGTTGAGATACTAACTTTGAAAATATACATGATATATGTATGTATGTTATGATGAGGAAATGAACATGCATAGAAAGTAACATATGTGTAATGAATGAATATGGATTCTCTATAACATTCGGCTTGAAGGAATCGTGACCCAAAACTTCCTTGTGACTCAGGAGGAGCGACCAGGATTGGATCTGCTGATAGGGGAGGTCACGAGACAGGCAGAGCAAGTGCGTGATTTTCCCTCATATTTGTACTTATACAATTTAAAGTTCTTCTGGTGAATGCGATTATAATAAATACCATGTTCAATGTAAATAAAATGGCATCTGTGATAGGATTGTCGGGAAATGAATTACAAGATTAACTTCGGCTAATGGCATTCGTGATAGGATTGCCAAGAAATGAATTATAAGATTAGTTATGGCTAATGACATCCGTGATAGGATTAGCTTGGGCTAGTGATGTCCGCGCTGGGACACCAAGGAATGATTGATAAGACTCGATTTGTAAAGAGTATCCGTGTTTGAATGACCTGGGGAAATTGATAAATATAATTGCCTAAAAATATCCAGGTTGGACTTTGCAAAGTCACCCGGTTCATGCAAGTAAATAAGAGTATTCAAAATTAAGGACATGCAAATGAGTGTTAATTTGGGTTTAAATAATTTACAAGCAAAATATAAGTTGACTGTTAGAATTCTTATGGATCCGATAGAAAATTTATACTTCATTTGTATACATTACATAAGCGCGCGCGCGCGCGCGCACACACACACACACACACACATATATATATATATTTCTTTTATCAACATAATGGTATGTTTATTTATGTAATAGGTCCATCAAATATTCAGGGAGATCATTAGTTTAGGACTCTACTTTGTCAAGCTTATGTAAATATTTAACTTAAGCATAATGGAATTAACGTGTTTATGCAGTATGCTTTTGTGTAAACCTTGATGTATTTATAAAAGTCTAGCTTAACATGTAGTACTTTAGTTATCTTGTAATTAACCCTTTTGAAATGTTTAAGAACACTTATTATGTTGTAAATGCTTTTAGTGTGTGTGTGTGTGTGTATTGTATGGATTGTACGAGGTGTTGAAAATTGATGATTGAAATAAGGTCCGGAATTATGAGACCTTGTGATGATGAGTTGATTGAGTAAATTGATAGTAATCGATAACTAGGGATGTCCTAAATTCATTTATATCGACTTTGAAAACAATGTTTAGTTATTTCTAATTATATTTAAAGGACTGTTACAAATATATATTGAACTTCCAACCATATAATGAGTTTGAATGAAAAATATATGACTTCGATCATTTGCCTTTCTAATAAGTTTTGTAACCCCTTTATGAGTGGTAAGATTTTATCCTTAACTCTATATCTTTTAAGTGCTGATTAATATATACTTAGAATGGAGAGTTATTTATATTGTATTTATTTATTCTTAGAATAGTGAGCAAAAAATGTCTTTATTGTGTGACATGAACAATTTACTTATTATTTTTCCTTAACAATCTACTTTCTTTTATAAGTTGGGCAGTTATTTGAGATGTAGTCACCGTCAATGAAAAAACAGATAATAGTTTTTAGTAATAAAGAGAAAGATATTGATCTTCTAACAAGAGGATTTCAAACTAAAAAAGAAGAGAAATGATGAATTATGTGATATAAAGTATCCCTAAATAGTTATATTAATCTTAGGATGTTCGAGAGTGAATTAGTAAAGGAAAGGGATGAATTTTTAAATTCTATCAACCACAAGCATACAAGGACCTCAATTTTGCATAATTTTTATGCATGAGAAATTGTTCTAGATTTAAAGCTCGAAATATGATATATATTTTTTATTGTTTAACCATACATGCATTAAAGTTATCTATAAAAAGTTAATGTTATTTTAGTTCAAGTGCGCACACTTTCAATTTTGGCTTTTTTTTTTTGTTTAGGTAATTTTTTTTCTTTAAAAACATCATTTTTTTTTTAATATTTGAAGAGTTTTTCTAAGTATATTGTTAACTTAAACATGTAAAAACGATCTTTTGGATCGCTAATTATTTATATATCTCATTTATGAGTGGTGATTTTTTTATCTTTATCTCTAAATTTCTTATGCATTCATTTAATTTGTATTTTAGAGTGTTGAATTATTTGTACTTATATCTTCGTGGCTTTGTACCTTAAAGTGATGAACAACAAATTATCTTATTTATGAATGGTGAATTTTTATCTTTATCTCTGAATCTATAATGCATTCATTTAATTTGTATCTTTAGAGTGTTGGGTTATTTGCATTTATATATTTTTGGCTTTGTATCTTAGAGTGACGAGCAAAAAAATATTTTTATTTTATAATTATGTTGTGTGACCTGAACAATTACTTTTGTTTCCCGTTACTCATTGCCAAATTGATATTAAAGCTTTGGTTGTAAACCATGGCTGTTCATGATCATCATGTATAAGAATATGAAAGGTATATTTTTGATGTTGAAATGAATGAGAGAGGAATATAAATCCACCAATATCTTGAATAATATGAGGATTATATTGATTTTAATAATAATTTTGAAAACGACTCTTTCATTAATGTTAAAAAGGATTTTAATCCTTGCTATCATACTCTATACCATAATTGTAAAGATGATAGTTCTTCTTAAGAGAAGAAATAAATACATTGTCAAAATTATGATATAAAAGTTGATGTTCTATAATACGAAGAAACAATGTTACTTGATGAATTCATTAATTAGCTTTAAACTATTAAGATAGTTTTTGACTTTGAGGAGTATTTTGATGAATGAAAGGTGAAGTTAATGGTTTTAAAACTAAAAAAAATATCATTTCTTATGGTGGAAGAATTGTAAGAGGCAAAGAGCTAATGAGGTCAGAAGTGAGATCAACTATGTAAAAATATAAAGACAACTTAATAAAAGATTTTTTACTTGAGCATTATAAATAAGAGATTCCTTTTCAAGTTACATAACTTTAAGTAAATGGGAACAACTATTATGGAGCTTTTAAGCTTCACATGTTAAAATATGATCATGCAGAACCAAGAGCAAACAACAACATATTATTTGAATGGATTAAAATAGAGTTTACTAATATTGTTTGTTTAGAGTCTTATTGGTCTTTCAATGGTTTGAGAAAGCTTAAATTGAAGATGGAAAAACAATAAAAAGAGAGAAGATATAGTGGTTTTAGGTTAATATCATAGAAAAGCCCTAACACATTATAATATAGACCTCTAAATCTTTATTTCTAACCAAAAAACATATTTTAATCAAACTAAAAACCCGTAATAAAATTAAATTAAAAACATTTCAAGTCCTGATATACTCTTATGATATCACTGAAAGTAGAAACCATCTTCATAGAGTTTCTCTCTTAAATATGAATCAATATATATCAAAATTATAGGTATTAGTGGTCAAAATTAGGCAGTCTAAGTGCTCTCGCTCTCTCACCCCCCCCGCCTTAGATAACTACCATTGGAAAGCTACTGGTACTAGATTGTTATCATTTGCATTCACACCTTTGGCTTGCTTGGAAGGCTAGTAATGGAATCAAAATCTTCCCTCTAATAAAGCTCTTTACCTGCCTACTTTAAACTACTAAATCTGTCTGAATCTATCCAGAAAATGGCTTGAACTGGTATTGTGACTCCATATGTAGCTAATAGAAAAAAAAACATTCCCATGAGAGAAACTGAATTTACTATAAGAACTGTCATAACACAATTTTGGGTTTCCCTTAAAATTATCTTTTTTAAAAAACAAAAAATCAATAAAAAATGAAAAGAAACAAAAAAATAAAGAAATTGAAAATGAAAAAAGACTAGCAGCTTGGCTAGATTAGGTTGAGAAGGGCTCTAAATGCGTGAAGGAATCGAATTGAGATTTTGGAAAAAATTGGAAGCTTTATTGTACCCCAAAAATCCTAAGATTAAAAGACAAAGTAAATTCAAGGTTAAATGAAATAATTATTGGATAAATTTGCATAGAAATTAAGTTTGAGGACTTAATTACACTTTTAATAGGCCAATTTGATTTAATCATGAGCCCAATTAAAGGTTTAATTAAGTTTTAGAATTAATTGGGGTCTTATTAAAATAATTAATTAAGTGCAGTGACTTAATATATTAGACTTTTAATGAGTTAGATTAATTTTATTAGGGACTTAATTGAGGAATTGTTTTGTTTCGAAGTCTAATTTGTGCTTAATTAAGAAAATTGAAAATTTAGAGATCCAGATTTAATTTTTTTTCAAGTTGAATTGGGTGAAATCAAGGATAAAATTGCAAGGAAATTAAACTTTGGAGGTCAATTAGGGGTCAATTAAAAATAATTCAAAAACAAAGACCTTTTTGTAAAAGGTGTGTAAATTAAAGAACCAAATTCGGTTGTAAACAAGGGTGAAATTGAAGAAATTGGAAGTTGGAAGGTCAATTGAGGATAAAATTGAAAATATCCAAGATCAAGGACCAAGTTAAAAAACACGCTTAAATCAGGGTTTTTTTTAAAAAAAACTTTTTAGGGGTGAAATTGTATTGATTCTTAATATTAAATTCAATTAAGAACCTAATTGGAAAAATTGTAAGATTGAAAGCTGAAATTAAAATAGGAGATTTATAACCTAATTTTAATCAAAAACACGAAAATGACACTGTTTTATTTAAATAAAACGGTGTGTTTTGACCAAAACAATGTTTTTTGGTTCTAAACAATAGGTAAAAAAATAATGTCATAAAACATGTCGTCTGACACTGTTCATTATATTCTTCCTCTAAACCATAAAAGATGACAGATAAACCCTTTTTCAGAGGCATTTAATGCATCATCCATGCCCTAAATGAGACAGCAAACACACCCTTTGGTAGCGCTGACATTGGACTATAACCCAAACTTTGTCCCCATTTGATTTGTAGCCCTGTAGCTCCAAACCCTTGACCCAACTAGCATTACAACCTTATTTGATAGTACCAAGTTATTGGTTTATGACTAACAAATGGGATCCTTCTTAGGCGAATCAAGGCCCAAGATTCATGCCTAAGAAAGACCCTGTGTCCTTTTGTCATCCCTTATAAATAGGGGTGAATTTAGTGAAGCAAAGAGGGAGAAAAAGAGAAAAACAAAAAAACAAAATCAAGCCCAAAAACACCCTTTTTTCCTATAAAAATCAAGAAAAACCAAAAGGGTAAAAGAGGATCGATTCATGCCACAGTCCATCGCCCTCAACAAAAACAAAACACCCTTTACCCATAACAAAACTGAAACAAAAAAAAAGAGAAGCACCCTTCACCAACTATTATTCTGTACCACCAACTCCACCACCTCTCTTTCTCTCTTCTCTAGCAGCCATATCAAGCCACCAAGAAAAGCAACACCACTAGCCTCCACCGTGAACCACCAACAACCCTAGCAAGACCACCAACTTGCAACCAATACTCCCCAAGCCAGGGTAACTTCTTCTCTTTCCCATGTAAATCCCCTTGCATGGTAATAACTTGAATACTTCTTCTTTTCTATGACATAGAAGAAGAAGTTGGGTCGGGTTTCTTGATTGGAGGTTGAGCCTTCATTCCAGCCCAATCCGTGTGGCTGAGTTGGGCTTCTTAAAATGGATTTTGGGCTATCTGTTGGCCCAACCAAATTGGGTAAGGCCTGAGCCCAACCCGTGTGCATACCTAGTCTTTGGGTCCAATAGACTCGACCATGTAGTTAGGCCAAGCCCAACCCAAAAGCTAAGAACATGTTTGGATTGCATAAGTTTTATTAAGGAAATAAGGCCTTGTTTGGGTCCTTAAAGCATGTTTTCCAAGCACGGTCTTAAGGTATTTTTAATGCCTTTGATTTTAGGTTAATGACATGTTTGTCAAACACGCCCTACTGCTTTCCCCTTTAACTTTAATTTGTTCTTATTTTAATGTTTCTCCAAACAAACCCTAAAATAGTTCAAAAAACCTCTAAAAAAAATCCAAGGACCATTTTTAAATTATTTGTGGGTGCCTCACGTGTTTTTCCAACAATTTTGCCTAATATCATATTGCAGATCTACACTGTAAGATATGTATCCGATATTTCTCTGAAATTTCAAGAAATCAAAAGAACTTCCCTTATTTCAGAAAAAAAAATGTTTTTCTTCAAGAATTTCATTTAATATTAGGTTGTGGACTTACACTGTAAGATACATATTCGGTATTAAAAATACTCAGTTTTCTTTGAATTTTTTTAAAATAAAAAAAATTCCTCATTTAAAAAAATCCAAAAATATATTTTGTTTTCATGTATATGACCAAATTCTAAAAATTTTTCATGCATATTTCTAAAAAAACAAAAATAAATTTTTATCATGTTTTAAAAATACCAAAACGGATATCATATGAGTATCTATTAGGATTTGACTAAAATTTAAAAAATCTCACAAAAAATAATTTGTTTAATTAATATTTTGGATATAAATTTTACAATATAATGCATACTCCCAGAATTAAATTAAATGAATTAATAGCAAAAAAAATTAGGAATTAGTTGTAGACTTTATTATTTAAGGGTATAAAATTATACTATAGAGTACACTCTCAAGTATTAAAGAGACAAAATAGAAAATAAAGGCGATGCTAAGATTTAGGCTTTAGAATGGTTAGAATTTAACTCGATAAGATAGAGATTTTCTCACGAATAGAGATCTTCCTTAAACTTTAGATGAGACTAAAAAATAGAAACACGACTTAGAATAACAATCAATCAATAATACAGCTTATCATAGGTAGGGACTGGGGTTGATGCATTTTCTCATTATAGATTCGACTTAAGGTGAGTAGGGGCCTTCGGAAAAATCATAAATGAGACCTTTTAAAGTATTTAAGAAATTTTTTTTATATATAAATCTGACAAGTAGGTCCTTGAACAATTTTCATTTTGTATTTGGGGCTTTTGTTAAGTGGAGGCAATTTTCATTTCATAAAGCATAATTGACAAATACAACTTACTTATTCTTGGGGCTTTTTTGTTAAGTAGGGGCTTTGAACCATTACCCAAGTTATCCATATGCTCTGGTCGGCTCTATCCCCTTGCACAACTAGTCCTTTTACCCAAACTCTCACAAACCATATGTTTTTTAGTAATCATGATACTAGGTGGCGACTCCTTCAAAATAATAATTTTATAATTAAACCCAAAACCCTTCATTTCAAGAGGCAGCTCTGCCATGAAAGCCATGATAGGAACTACTACTCTTCATTATATTAATTATCTTAAAAAAAATAATTATATTCTTCGTCAAAAAGTAGATCATGCTTGAACTTTTTTTTTAAATTTGATTTGATTTTGATTTTTTTTTTGTTGAGAAATGGATATTTAGAGGTTCTATTTGTTTTTAATTTGGTTTTAATATGAGTTTTTATTTCAATTAAAATGTGTTTTGTTTTGTTAGAAATGGAGATTTAGAGGTCCATATATGTTGTTTTCATAATAATAAAAAAAAGACTTAAATTTGGGTTTTTAGAGTCCAAATACTTGTACCTCGATCTTTCGATGACATGAGACATCCTTAGTGATTGAAAAAATAGAACCTGTTTCATTTACATTTCATTTACATTATTTAAGAGGGGCAGAAAACTATAATCTTATCCCTCAAGTTTGAATTTTTCTTTTTCAGTCCCTATTCTTTATGAATTTTAAGATTTGGGCCTAAATTTTATTTTCATTATGTTTGAGTGATTGGATATTTAGAGAGAGGAGAGAAAGTCACTAAAAAAGAAAACAAGAGAGAAAGCTCTTAGATGATTCAATTTTAACTATCAATAACTATGATTTTGATGTCTATGGATTCATATTTAAGAGGGGAACTCAATAAAGATGATTTCTACCATCAATAATATAAAAAAAGTAGATTATTGCTATTTTTTTTAATTTTATTTGATTACGAGTTTTTAGTTTAGTTAAAATGTGTTTTTGGTTGGAAATAGAGATTTAGAGATCAATGTGATGTTGTTTCAATGTTTTTATATTAAAAAAAGTTTAAATTTGAATTTTTTGTAATCCAATACTTTTACCTCAATTTTTTGGTCATATTAGCCATCTCCTGCCATAAAATATGTTGCAAATTAGTAATAATATACTAGCCTTGGTGCCTACACTTTGCTGCTAAGTCCGCATTATTTTTGTAAAAAGACAATGTTTAGGTATTGAAATGGGGTTAAAAAAGAACATAAAAAACACTCATGACAAATGTATAACAATGCTAATTAAATCTAAAGCCAACATGAGATATTCTGCCAAACCTGCGGCCCAAATTATGTGACTGGAATAATCCGATAAAAACATAAAGAGAATCATAAAACTTTTTTTTTTTAAAAAAATATGTTAACTTTAACTGAAGTCACTAGACCTGAAGCACCTAATCTAGAAAAACAACAAAATCCAATTTCAAAAAAATTAATTATTAAAGGGTGAAAAAAATAGAATTTTAATCATACAAAAAAATTGAAAAAAATAGCAATTCAAAGAATGAAGATCAAAATTATTATTACTACTATTATTAATAAGTAATATCATCACTATTATTACTACTACAACTACTATTACTACTAAAATTATTATTATTATTATTATTATTATTATTGCTCCTCCTCCTCCTCCTCCTCCTACTATTATTGTTGTTACTATTATTATCACAATTATTACTATCATCAATATTATCATCACAACTATTAATATCATAACCATCATCATCATTCTTCTTCGTCTTCTTCTTCTTATTATTATTATTGAAAAAAAACCTTGAACTTAATTTGAAGGATAGAATTGAAAAATATAAAAACTTTGACAAAAGAGCCAAGAAAAACAACAAGAAATCAAAAGAAGAGGGACCAAATTAAAATAATTGAAAAAAAATCATAAACTTGATTTGAAGAATAAAATTGAAAGCAATAAAAACTTTGACAAAAGGACAAAGAAAAAAAAAGAAATTCAAAGTAGAAGGAAGAAATCAAAACATATTGTATATACAAATTAGAAACCAAGGGTTAAATTGAAAACAAATAAAATTTTAATAAAAAGAAAAATAACAAAATTATTAAAATCAAAACTAAAAAGATCAAATTTGAAATACCAATAACAATAAGGACCATAATGCTTTTCTAGTGGTAGGAGAGAGAACCACAGGTAAAAAAAAAGGGTCACTAACGATAAACTGCCCACATCTTGACTACACGCGCCATCAATTATGGATGAGGAGACGATAAGAAATAAAATAATATGGTGAAAGCCCATTTTTTTACCACTAGGAGCTGCTGTGCTTGTCACCCAAAGTGTTCGGCAGCCCCCACATGCTTGTGTGTGATGTGAACGTGCCATAACTTTTTTCGCATTAAAAAATATTATATATTTTAATGTTAAATTACAACACTACCCTCAACAAAATCAACTATTAAAAAAAAACCAAGACCAAAAGACCCTAGTACCCATGATTCATACGAATTATATCTCTTTGATCTAAGGGTACAAGTGTAATTACACTGTGTATTAAAAAACAAAAATACCTAATATCCCTACCCAAAACAATTGGGTTTTTTTACTCTTGGGGTATTTTGGTTACTTGACTAGTCATTAAAATGATGAATAGACAAAAACACCCCAAAACAAATCAATAGTAATAAATAAATCTTACAAAAATACTAAACCATCCCTAGTTCAAAAACAATTATTGTTTTTAATCAAGACCATAGATGTCACTACACTATTATAACAATAAATAATGAAGTATATCTTTGGACACAAGAGAAACCTTTTAATATATTTGTTATATCTACGACAACATGGGTGCATTAAGAGGGTGTTTGGGGGTATTAAGAGGGTGTTTAAAAATGTAGTAACAGTCGTTTTTTAAAGTATTTTTTGCTCGAAATACAATAAAATAATGCTTTTTTAAAATTATTTTTGATATTAACGTATCAAAGTAATATAAAAATACTAAAAAATATTAATTTAAAAAATAAAAAATATTTAAATATTTTTAAAAATACTTTTGAAATAGTTGAATTCTAAAATGTAATCAAGGCTGATATATAGATGCTGGCCGTACATCTTGCTATCAATTCGAAGGCCTCTAAAGTCACCTAGATACATTTATACATGTCTCCTTCCACAATAAATACCAGTTCTTCACCTCCCTCGTTGCGTTTTACGTTTGCC
>Ga0325403_1005413_pt1 | contig 12039 bp, 4 predicted proteins | sample PopdelMetagenome_19_FD_205665 | JGI IMG/M metagenome (GOLD analysis project Ga0325403, IMG submission 205665) | Populus deltoides microbial communities from Bellville, Georgia, United States - Xylem-PdKOR-R4 | ecosystem: Host-associated > Plants > Phyllosphere > Stem > Wood/Secondary xylem...
CATCTTGAAAATCTCTAACAGCTGCACCATCAACATTGAAATTGTAAGGAAGCTCGTTATTGTTGCTGCTACTAGGATGGGGGGATGAAGAGCTAGATCGCATGGGTGGAGAGGAAGGAGAATATTTTGTCGTGCGTGGCTGCGTGCCCTCATACAAAACTCATCACAGTAGGAGAAATTAAAGAAAGATCGAGCAACCAAAGATGTAATGGCCTGAATTTAGTAGAGAAAGGGCTGTCGTGGATAGGAATGTGGAAGAGATGAGGTTAGTACGTTCTTTATTTTGACAAGGATCGATCGTTGTCAGGAAATGGTTTCCAAAATGGGAGAGAGAGATTGAGAAAACATGGAAACATGTCAACATATCTAAAAATCATGAAAAAACCATTGAAACGATTAAAATCATGAACATGAATTATTTTCTTGACGAGAGTATCTGCCAAATTGTTCAGAATTATATCAAATTATCAGCAAAATGATAATCATATACTTCATGCTGTCAATTCTCTTCGAGATAATCACGGTTGTGCTTATTATATAATGAGATCAATTTTTAGATTGAGAATATAATTTTATAATTTTGGATAGAAAAACTTGAGGAAATATCGTATTAAAGAATTAGATAATATAAAGTGATATAATAATATAATTAGAATTGTAAGGATATTTATTGGAGATTTGTAAAATTATTTCTATATATTTTTAAATAAAAAATATTTTAAAAAATAATTACTATTTTAACATCATATTCGATAAAAGTACAAGAGAAAATAAAGTATGACTTCAAACCGAAAACTTAATGATTGTGAATGTGCTTGCATGCTGGGATTGTTTCTCGTCCCTCGACAACCCCCTATGATATTCGTGGATTATGGAGATTAGACTTATGCTAAGTTGAACCTCCAAGCTGAGGCCCACTTGCATGTGTCTCTCCACGATTGACGGGGTGTAAAATGTGCGTTAGTGGTTGGCTGGTTACATTTTTCTGCTCTTTGTTGCGTTTTTTCCCCCGTTTCACATTATCATAAATCGCGGTGGATGACAAAATAAATTGCAGTAACTTCCTTTTAGGTTAAATTGCGGTGCTCCAGTTCTCATCCACAGTAAGCAGTCCCGAATGATGATGGTAAATTTAGTATTTTTAAGATATAAATTTTAACGCAAGGTTTTATAGCTAGCATGGTGCGCGCAGACTGCAGATGTTCATCATAAATGGTCTAAAAAAGTCGTGGTAATTTCCGTCAACAAGGAAGTTCGGAGTTGCAAGTGAAAATTAACAAGCAAAATCAATCAATAGAAAGCAAAGATTGATGCTCCATCGACGTAAAGTACAAAAGCTGAAGCCAAACAGACCTCAAACTTAAATCAACACACTCCTGCTCTTTTCTTACTTTTTCTAACAAAACAAAGGGTTGCCATTACAACAGTTCCAACACTTTCAAAAGCAGAAGACAGAGAGGTCGTCAATACATGCATTTAGATAGTCAAAAAAGAGGAAAAGAAAGAAAGAAAAACAATCACTGAAGATGCTTGACAAACTACTTGCCCGTAATTAAGGCCTAATTAATTATGACTGTTTTTCCATACTCGTTTGGTAGCCTTCTATGGCTAATAATACTATAATTTTACGAGCATGGCCACAATCAGCATCGAGAGCCCTTCCTGCAGTTAAGTACACCGGAAGTCAGGGTCATTGAGCCCACAAGAGAAGATGGTCTTGCACTCAGGCTATAAGCCCTTGCATAGCTTGAAGATGCACCAGCGCCTGATTGCCGGAAGTAGGCACCATTCAACATTAAGTCTCCTTCTGACCTCCAGTTCCAGTGCCTCCACTCACTCTCCGGTGCATCCTCATGTTTAGTCACCTGCGTGAATGTCAAGATTTTGTAACTAGTAAACCAAATTATTTTGTGTATTACGACAAGGTTGCATTTCGACCCTTTAAGGATTAGCCTAAGCAGTGATTGTGTTTGATTCCATATTATTATAGGACACGCAAAAAGAAATGTTGTTCCAAGAAATAAGAATATCCTCACCCATAAATCCATAAAAAAGGGAAAAGGGTTTCATTCATGTATTTATGAGCACTCACCTCCTTGTTAAATCTTCTATTTGGTGCAAGAAATCTATTTCCTTGACTGTTGATTGTAGGAGAAGCGCTCCCGCCAATGGCATACATTTCCCAGTGGGTGTAGTCATTGTTCACAACATGAAAGTACCCATGCCTGCACCTGCAAATGCAACAATTTGATAATATGTAAAACGCTTTCAAAACGACAAACATTGTAGCAAAAATCATTGGAAAAAAAAAAAACAAAGGGTAAACAATTGATTAGGATTTCTCATTTTACCTTGGCATTCTTTGCACCAGCCCTTCGCCAAAATGATTAAAGGCTATAGTCACTTGCATGTCTTTGTCTTGTGTATACGAGTCGCTATGGCCCAACAGCATGACCTTGTCATGATGGGTCATGAAGTTGTTGGAGATAGTGATGGCTGTCGATCCATGAATGGCATCAATAAGTCCATCATGACAGTTAGACAATGAGCAATGGTCAACCCATATATGCTTGCTAGCAAAGATGGCAACCCCATCACCGTCCGAGGGAGTCCACCAACCGGAGTGGCGAGGAGAGTCTCGTATATCACCATTCCCTCCTTGCTTACAGTCATGTATATGTATGCCATGTATGATAATGTTAGTAGCATAATGAATAGTAATGCATGGTCCCCCGGCAATGTGAACACTAGCACCCCTACCATCAATAGTCTTGTAAGAATTCATGACCAGCTCTTGCCTCAGCTGAATTACCATGTCTCTCTTGAAGATGATCCACAAGGGCTCGTCCTGAATTACAGCATGCCTAAGAGTTCCTGGCTTAGGGTTCACCGCATCATCATTACCAGAGTCGGTCACAACATAAATTCGACCATTTCTACCCCCAATAGCGTTCTTGCCAAACCCAATAGCACAATCAGCTAGCCGCTGGCGATTCCTCTCCCAATTGGGTTCACACCTCCAGCAATCATCTATAGGGTTGCCAGTTCCACATGATAAATAGCCAAGGTTTCTCCTTGAAGCATTGATGCTCCTGTATAAACAAAATGCGTAAATTCTCAGCACACCAGCTAGCTACTATCATGCTATTATACACAGCATATATATGTATGAATAAAACACAATTTTAGGCAGTATATATTGTACATTATTACCTATGCACCTCCTGCACCACTAGCTCAGGGTCCTGAATTGATGAAGAGAAAACAAAATGTGGTGCTGGAGCAGAGAAAAAGAAAATCAGAAGGATTGCAAGTCTTGACATTTTTTTCCCTTGCTCGATCTCTGATGAGGGGGAAAAAACGAGGGAGTGAGGTGATAGGCTTGGCTAGGATCGAGTGGGGTTATAAAGGCAAAAAAAGCCGGGAGTGATGGCGTGATTAATATGAAAATGTGGGGTCAACCTAATCGTAATTTCAGGTTTTTGCTTCGGTCTTCAATCTGGTAGTTTAAAACCGTTAATCATGCCCTGAGAAATCCTAACCCTTCTAAGTCAAAACCTGCTGGCTAAAAGGAGGCTATTATGTTCTCACTTATCATCTTGATTACTATATAGCTATATATCTCATTGAATTCAGTTAATAATTGCACTTGAATTTATCAGCAAAACCCACCAAATATTAAGAAAAATGGAAAATGATTTACTCATATTCAAATCATACTAATTTGACGTATAATTAAAGTGATAAATGACGAAGTGTGGACTTTAGAAATATTAAATGGTTGATTAAGAATAAAAAAAAAGGTAATATTTTTAATGAAAGCCTTATATAATTTGTTTACATGTATAGAATTTTTCAGTTTATCATGAAATTTAAAACTTCTTTTATCATAATTAAGGTGTCGTTTAATTAATTTGTGGTTAATATAGAATTTTCTAAATCATATCTTGAATTTTTACAGAACAACTTAAGTTTTTGGGTGAGATTGTTCTTTAATATGGTATTAGAATCTTATTGATAAAGTAGTTACGAGTTTGAATCTCATCACACTCATTCTATTTGATAAAAATTAAAAATAAAAGTAATATGAACCTGTTAAAAAATTATATAAATCATATATTTAAACTCGCCTAATATTTTAAATATTTGGATGAAATAGTTTTTTTGATAATGGCTAATTTGTGTTTATATTTAAGTAGTTTTTGCTCTTGTTTACGTGTTCAATGTGGCTTGTAACTCGATCAAGTAAAGGGAAATGTTTGCCTTCTGCAATTAAGACAAAACAGATCTCCCTTTTGGATTAGTAAAATATTAGTTCATCTTCTGTATAAAGCTAAAGAAATCTCCTAACCCATTTTGACTTGCTTGGTTCGTAGAAGAAAAACATGGCTCTTGTTGATATCTTTGGTACAAGGAGAGAAATTCAGTTGTCTTTTATTGACTTGGCTAGTAAAAGGATTTGAGTCATTTTGAAAAAGATTCACCTACAGTACCGTATTTTAGCACTCATTTTGTGTGTGTGTGTGTGTGTGTGTGTGTGTGTGTGAGGATTTGCGCAAGCACACTATGCCACTTTTATGGTAGCTATTTACCTTTCTTCCGCTATGAGATCGCAGCCTTTTACTATAGTGATTTCCTTGCATGTTCACACTATTGGAGTACTTAGAAACTTTTTTTTTTTATTTTGTAGGGCTATAGTACAAAGATTATATATATATATATATATATATATATATATATATATATTCATGCATCGATCTAGGTTTTGAATAAATATTTGTGTGTGTATATTGAAACGGAACACACTCTAGTGCTCTTGTTTGATTTTTATTTCTTTATATAAATGTAGATTAAAAAAATGGCAGAAGAATACTAATAATGGGGAGTAACTTTATTTATGAGATTTAACAATGATTGTTTCTTAGCTTTTAAGGTTTTTATTTGAGCAAAAAATCAAATAAACAACATTTTTGTTATTTTTTAGATTTGGTGGCTATTTGGTCGACATTAAATAATAAATAATAAAAAACCTGGAAATAATCCGATAATTTTTTATTTTTCTTTGCAAAAATATTAAATATTAGTGTGTGTATAAAGCTTAGAATGCAAACTATAAATTTTCTATAAAGGTATGCTTGGTTTATCATCTGAAAATAAATTACAGAGAAAATAAGAGTCATGCAAAGTTAAATTCATGTGGTCACTCCTTAATTAAGTTTATAAAGTGGGAATAATTAATAATTAAAAGAATGAACATAACACCATCGATCCTTAATGTCTTTGCTGCTTGTTGAAGCTGTGGAGATTCTTACTTGTTTTTATTTCATTCTACTTTGTTTCTCCTTGTTGAAAGCTTTCTTCTTCCCTGGATGTAAATGTTTCTTTATCTCTCCCCTTTACTCTCTCTCTCTCTCTCCCCTTTACTCTCTCTCTCTCCTTTACTCTCTCTCTCTCTCTCCCTCTCCCTCTCCCTCTCCCTCCCTCCCTCCCTTACTACCGATAGACATATCATGTGGATTTCTTTTTCAAATATTTTTTTATCTGATGCAGATTATTTCCCCATTCAATGCAATTGGGATATTTTTTGTTTGTGTGTGTATAATAAAGCTCACGAGGATGGTTGTTTGATAATGATATTGTGAGTGTGTTTTTGTCATGGTTTAATTTAATTTACACGTATCAGATTGATTATTTGAATGTAAAATCAATTTTAATATCTAAGAATTAGAAATATTCCTTGCTTTTATGATTGTTTTGAGAATGTGTTTAATTTCTTTTTTTATTATTATTAACGTGTGTGTCCGGGTCAGTTTTTGCGCACCTCAACTAATCCCACGGATCCTAAAGTTAACGACTATGTAATTCTCCATTGATTATCATATTTAGTAACCACATGGTTTGAATCTGAGACTATATGGAGAGCAAACTTCTTGGTCCCAATCTTTATTACTGGTCATCTACTAAATGATTATATGTTTAATTTCTTTATACTATTAGTTCTAGAAACACCATTTTATAAATAATGAGTTTTTCATCCAATATCTACTAGTTTATCCAATTTCATGGGCTATTATTCAATAGCCATATCATGGATATATCTATAGAGTTGTTGTTAGCAGCTTAGTGCCAACAAAATTTCTTTTTTTAATTTTTATTAAATAAAAATATTTGAATATTGGTAAGACTAATATTCTTCTATCTTTTCTTATATATTAGTCTTTCACTCAAGATATCTATGATCATTTCTTAAATCATATAATATCATCATTTGCATGTATAATATATACTCTAAAGACATTAATATTTGGATCAGATCTCCCTCATTTTCTTCCTCTTCTTGTTACCATTTTTCTTGAGCATCCAACAAGTTTAGATAATTAAACATACATGTTTAACTTACATGCAATGCTGTCTTCTGTAGGATATTGATGGGTGATTATTATCTTAATTACCTTCACATAACCAATTATCCACGTTTAATCTCTATATAAACTAGTTATTAAGTTTTCATGCTAAATTATTTATCTTCTTCCTTGTAGTTTCCTCTTAAACTCGCTGTTTGCGACACCTTAATGTCCATGGATGTCTCTCTTCGACACATTAATATTGAGAAAAAGGCCTTACGAAGCATAAGCTTGCTAGTTTGTAGCTAAGCTAGGCCCAGCAGAGAAGTGGGACATCAGTGTTTTATCGAGCATACAAGGCTGGGCCAGGGATGGTGCCTGAGTTATCAAGCTCAGGCCGAAATAGATGGAAGCACTTTTTATAGTGAAAGGCTAAAGAAAAGCATGGATCCACAAGAGAAGGAAAGATGCTAGCTTTTACATTTTTTTGCCGTCATGAAAACCATGCTGTAGCATTAACTCCCACCTGCCCTACTCCGTCCAACACCCCACTCGGCCACCACAGAAATATCAGTCCACCGACACAGCTTGCAGTGAGTTGAGGGGCCACGCAACCAATCGTATAACTTCATGATATCTACCAGGAAATATTTTACTGTCCAGTCAGATAATGCGAGAGACTCCTTTTCTTTGTCGAAGACGGTATGAAAGTTTAAGCAGATGAAAATTACTACTGTGATGCAAGCTTTCTATTGTTTCTACTGTATTTTTGTCACCATGCTTTTATTACTGCACTGCATTGTGAGTGGTGGAATACCAATCCAATCCAATCCATATTTGGATTAATTTAAACGATGTTTATATTTCAAAAGTATTTTTAAAAATTTTTAATTTTTTTAAGTTAATTTTTTTTATTTTTAGATCATTTTAATATGATAATATTAAAAATAAATTTTTTTAAAAAATATTATTTTAATTTATTTTTATATAAAAAATTATTTTAAAAAACAATCATTATCACATTATCAAATTAATTTATTTATATGCAATAATTCAAACTAAACACCTCGTAAGAGGCACCCTAGCCCATATTTAATTTTCTTAATAAAAAAATAAATTATATCAAATATATTCAAAATTGAATATAAATCAAAGCTAGCATCTCTTATTATGTATATTCTTTGAGTATATATATTATCTTTTTTAATAATGTAATCTCACAGTTTTATCTCATAAATATAATCTAAATTAATTTAAAATTCACCATACACAACAATAATCGTGACACTATTGTTATGCAGTATGCTAATTTTATTAAAATGGATATTTATATAGACTAAATTTGTTGAGGATGTTACCGTATTCACGAGTTAAATTTAAATTTTTTATGAGTTTGTATTTAAATAAACCTACAATATAGATTATAACTATCATAACATTCCTGATATTAGGTTTAATTTTATACCATTTTTTTAAAATAAAAATAAATATTCAACCCATTAACTATTAAATATAAAAATAAAATAAATATAAGATACAAATTGATCTAATTTTAAAAATCTCAACCTATAATATCTATTTTTTATATTTTTTAATTGACTGATATTTATAATATTCATTACCTGATTTCAATAGATATGCATGAACAGAGTCAAGTTCCCAAAACGCCCCCCTCTCTTTTTGTTTTTTACGTGTTCACACATTGAAAAGGAAATATTTGGCTTTTATTTATTTATTTATTTATTACCTGGAAAATTGGTTAAAAAGAGTGATAAAAGCAGTTGGTGGATTTTATTTATTTATTTGGGGGGGGGGGGGGTTCTGGGATGGATCTATGCACACGTACACAGGAAAGATAATATAAAGATAAAGGCAGAGCCGGGCCCACAGTACACTTTCTCGTGCATAATTGAGGTGATTGGCTACACCTCACTCTCTGCATTTCCTCCCGTCCGTCCTGTCACACACACACATGGACGGCCCAGTTGCCCCCTATCTTCCACTACTGATGATTGCTACGCAAGGAGTGTTTTTTTTATGGCTCACTGCCTCCTCATTGGCTATATTTTCTTGGTTTTAACATGTAATCAAAACCAATCTTATATAGTTTCATCATTAAAAGAAGGAAAAACATAGGTTATAACTTTCTTTTTTTGGTAGAACATAGGTTATATATAACTTACCTTCCAGAATGTTAATATTATAAATTCATATAAAAAACACTTTTTAAAATTATCTCATAATTTAAATTCTTGAATTAAAATAATTTTATAAAGAATTTCAATGGTTAAACAATCATGAGTTGGAACACTCGCCCACTCACTCCATCAAATGATTTTAAAAGCTAAAATTATTATAATTTAATAATTATTTTCAATAATAAAGATGTTTATTTTTAAGATTAGCATTTATGTCAACTGAAATTAAATCCTTTTATAGATTATCTTATGCATAAATCCTCGTATTGATTTATTACATTAAAAAAATTCAATAAATTCTCCTAATTAATGGTCCCAAAATTTAAATATAAGAAATTAATGTAGAAATCAAACCTTTATAACCATTATACGAGCCTCTCTGAGTTAGACTAAAATTATTTAAACAAGGAGAATATCAACATGATTGCTGAGATATAGCAAGAGAATAAATAAGACTAAATTGTGGGGAGCCTTCTAAACCGTTGGTTAAAAAATCATTTGCTCCTAAACAAATAAAAAAATTGCATTAACATCCCTAAACAAATTGTTTGATTGATTTAATACATCAAATCAAATTATGGTTTCATCTATTTTCTATTAGAATCCGATGGATGCCAGTTGCGTGACCACTTAAAAAATTAACAAAAACAGGAGATTAGCAAAAACACTATAGCTCGTGAGAGGAATAATTGTGGATGTTTTTTTTAATATTAAATTGATTTAGAATTGATTTTTATGATTTGTTTTTATGGGTCTGTATAAGGATTTTGTGATGTTGGAAGAATTTTACATTGCTTGATTGGTGATTGATTTAGCAAAATAAAATTTAATTTTATTAATTTAAAGGAATCTGAACTTTAAAGATTGAAATTAACGCTTAAACAAATATTTAATTTTTTTTTCTAATATCGAGGACTAATTTGCATGGTTATGAGAAGAGTTTATGTTTTTTTGGGGTTCCTCAACTTTTTTTTTATTTTGATAAGATATATTTACATTGATTTTATTTAAGATTTGACCTTTTATTTTGGTTTAGTTACCTAGATACAGGTTTCTTGCAATGTCTATGAAAAATTTTAACACTCGATCAATGCTTGATTTTATAAAATAAAATAAAATAAAATTAATATAGAATAATTAAATATTAAGGGATTAGAATTAAAACTAAAACAAATATAGTAAATTATGGTGGATAAAAAAGTCGACTTGGCTAACACGTGCATCACACATGCCAGCACGTGGAACAAGTAGCTTCTTCTTATAGCCAAACACAGCCATTTAGAATTGCTTTTAAAGAAGTATCGAGGTCTATTGATTAAAGCGATGCTTGTAGGTTGATAAACAACGGTGGAATATATGGAAAAAGATAAAATTGCATTAAAATAAAGTTTCTTGAAAAACAAAATAGCATTTTTCATTGAACAGTGTTACTAACTTTATTTTAGATAAATGTACAGCAAAAATCAATATGTTTTTAGTTATAAAATTAACAGTGCAGCAGACACTTGAGATAAATTGACAGTAAATATTATTTTAGTTATATTGTATAATGCATAATAAATATATACGTAAGCACACCATAGTGAATAACTGAAGTTCTACGATTGAACAACCAACACGTTTGCAAGGAACTTTATTTCCTTGCAATTTCATCTTCAAAAATCATATTAGCATGATTTTTTTGTATTGAGATTTGTTTTGTCTTAAATGATATTGTATGTGTGAAATGTCAAAGAATATCACAATGTTGAATTAAAGATAAATATTAATAAATATGATTTTAGTTTACAGTTAAAAATCTGAAAGAAAAATGAACAAAATTAACGCAAAAAAAATAAATAAAATAAAGCCATTATTTATTTTCATTGTATAGAAGGCACATAGAACTTTTATTTGGTCCTTGAAATTTTAGTTTATACATGCCTAGTTCTAGTTATTTTAAGATTTTATGTTTTCATTACATGAAGTTTTTATTTTTCAATCTTAATTAGATGTTAAGAGGGAAGAAAAAAAATCATTAAAAAATAGAAAGGAGAGAAAAAGAATTTGGTTGATTACAAAAAAGTTAATTTTGATATTAATGAGTTTATATTAGAAAAGGGTATTCAATGGAGGTGATTTTTCCCTTCAAACATGTAAGAAAACATATATTAAATCTATTGAAGTTTTTTTTATTCAATTATTTTTAATTTTTAATCTAATTAAAAAGTATTTTAGAATTAAAAATGAGTCTATTGAGATTTCTAGAATTCTTATAAAGTATTTTTATTAAATAATAAACTAAAGTTTAATTTTTAAAATCTAAAAAATCATACCCTAGCTTTTTTGTTAACTAGAAGTGATAAGAAAATATCATAACAATCGACATATTGTATGTCTAAATAGAGGATGTAGTGATCGTTCTATTTTTTAAAAAAAAATACTCTTGAGTGAAAGCATTGTTATTAAACCCCGCCTGATCCGGTGGATCAACTCATGACCCGAGCGAACTCGGATGGGACCCTATGTTTTTTTTTCAAATGTGGTTTTTCTTCTATATCTTTTTTTTTATATTTTTTTAGTTGGTTATTAACACTTTTTAAAGTTCATTATATAAATATTAGAAAAATATTTTATTTTTTTAATGTGGAATTTGAAACCCTTTAGTATATATACTCCATGTTCACAAGAAAAAAGTTATTTTTTCAATGCGGGATTTGAAAATCTTTCGTATATATACTCTATGTTCACAAGAAAAAAATTATGTTTTTTCAATGTAGGATAAAAAACTTTTTGATTTAAATACTTCAACTTAAAAGGATAACATAGTATCTTTTCAATGTGGGATTTGAAACCCTTGAGTATATACTCTCTATATTCACAAGAAAAAAGTTATGTTTTTCAATGTGGGATTTGAAACTTTTTAGTATATATACTCTATGTTCTCAAGAAAAAAGTTATCTTTTTAATGTGGGATTTAAAACCCTTTAATATATATACTTTATGTTTCCAATAAAGAAATTATTTTTTCAATGTAGAATTTGAAAAAAGTTATATTTTTTCAATGTGAGATAATTTTTTTAAAAAATATTTTTTAAAACTTTATTATTTACAACATGAATAGCCTATATTCATATGAATTTTTTTCTTAATTTTTTCTAGTTGATCTGAGTTGATCCATAAAATCTGAGACTCGATCCTTTAATCGGATCAACCGATCGGGTTTTAACTATGAGTGAAAGTAAATGTCATGTCTTTTGTTCTTTTCCATTTATTTGTTTCAACAAAGCTAGGTGTGCGTGTTTTTTTTTTCAGCTTGATTTTTTAATTTTGTTTTTTAAGTTAATTTTTTGTTATTTAACTTTTTTTTAATATTAATTAATATTTTAATTTTTTTTCTATGATTTCATAATGCCTTAAAAAGATTTATTGCAATTTATCTTTAAATATTTTTTTATTAAATTTTAGATAAATAAATTATATTTATATAATTAATTTATAAGAACAAAAATAATGTA
>Ga0325403_1005414_pt1 | contig 12038 bp, 12 predicted proteins | sample PopdelMetagenome_19_FD_205665 | JGI IMG/M metagenome (GOLD analysis project Ga0325403, IMG submission 205665) | Populus deltoides microbial communities from Bellville, Georgia, United States - Xylem-PdKOR-R4 | ecosystem: Host-associated > Plants > Phyllosphere > Stem > Wood/Secondary xylem...
TTGAAGCTACCTCAAGAAAAACTGACTAGTAGATCAAGAATGTTGTCCCAGGTTTTTAGGGTTTTACTTCGCATAATTTTTATACTAAAGAAATTTCTGGGTTTTAGAACTGAATGGAATGAAGCTGGGAAGGCCTCGAGCGACCATATCTATTACCGGAAAGCAGAGTTTCTAAATAAAATTTATCTTGCAAAACTATTTTACTCCCCCAATTTCATGTGACCCAGTAAGCCTCTACCATCAAGTTGCTTGTAATAACAAGCCTCATGTATTCCGCTCCCTTCTCCTTAACAAGTTTTATCTGGGTTCACAACAGCTCTGTGCCTCTATGATCTCATATTCCTCATTCATCGTTATCTGCTTTCAAATGACCTATTAGAGTGCAAAATATTCATTTATATGACATGGCAACAGCACAAACATATGCTATCTCACCTCAATGATATCACAAACATTGGCTATAAATGCACCCGGAACGAGTTTAATTGGTACCCATTTACCATTTTTCTTGATTTGTGAACCCTGCACTTCACTTTCTTGAAGTAACAAGGTCAATCCAGTTGCATCAGAGAGCTAGCGTTGTGTGAGACGCATCACCTTTTTTGCCTGCTCACAAGGTGGGTGATTCATTCTTGTCCCTTGTACATCTTATTTATATAGTTTTGCAAGCTCGTCTGAATCAACTCCCAAGTTCACGGCCATCGATCTCAGCAAAGATAGGGCAGCTCTTTGAAGTTCTGATGAATACTTGTCCAAGGAGGCTCTTGTTCATACAACCACCAAGTCATAAATCCGTCAGTTGCAGAAAAATATTATTTAGGTGGTTCACATATGTCATGTAGATTTTAAATTAAATAATAATTTAGGTTTAGAGTCTATTGAATTTTAGTAGTGAGTGAAGCAATCTATAATGGATAGAAGTGTAAAAGTTAAGTTATATATAAAGTATCTCTAGTCTGGCAAAAAAAAAGATTAACAATAAAAATACTGTGCCTTCTATCCACACGTATTAATCATAAAGCTTGACGTATATATATTAGAACTCTTTGTTTTTCACAACAAATTTTTGTTTGAACAATCGCTTCAATAGTTAATCAATGAGGTATATATCCAATTAATTTTCCATTGCATTTATATGCTTAGCATATTAAGATTATCTTACATGATCAGCTACTCCATATCTTATATATCAGGTGTTCAATATGCTAACGTTTTGCTTTATTTTCACTGAAAATATATGTTTAGGGTGTGGATGAAGATAGTTACAGGTAAAAAACAGGTCTAAGCGTGTATTGTCTAGATACAAGCACGTTGAGTTCAAGTGTGGTAAGCAGAGTCCACAGAGATGCACGCCATGCACGAAGGTTGCCGGGCAAGACGCCTGCAGCAGCTGGATATCCACTATCTTAATATTACTTTGAAAAAATCGATTGCCTACTAAGGAATTATGCAAACGGGCAAGATAGCGAATCGTATAATTAATTATCCATGCTCTTGACCGAACCAGGAATGAAAGAACAATTATCTTTGTTTAGAATGGCATGGCTTTTAAGTGGCGCGAATTCTATTATTACAAGGCACTTCTGACCGACTCTTATTTATTAGAATAAGCGGTGTAATTATATTATTCATGAGAAGAATATAGTGTATCAATGCCTGAAATTGATCGGAAAACCTTCATTTATGATATGGAGAATTCATGGTGGGAGGCAAGGGATGCATTTGCTGGTTTCTATCTAAATAATGGTCTCTGTATATGGACTGCAATTCTGCAACCCTTCTCCATTTTTGAGACTGCACTTCTCTCAGGATCATATTATAAGAGTAAATTAATTCAGTCCCTGTTTATCAATGCATTTTTAATTCAGATTCATCTATTTTAAAAATCCAACATCTTCTCCTTCTCTTTTATGTAGGGTTTATAACTTAGTTTGGCCATCAGAGGTACTGTTCCTAAGTCTTTGAGGCGTCACCATTTGATAATTTCATGTCTCTAAAATAAATAATCTAAGCCAAAATCTTGTGCACGTAAAAGCTATCATTTTGGATTTGAATTTCCTCTCTCTCTCTCTCTCTCTCTCTACACATCATTGTGATATCGCTCAAAATTGCTGTTCAACTATTCTAGAGCAACAACAATCATATTAAACATCTCCAAATCAAATCACAGAAGAGTAGAAGTAATCCAATAGTCCATAAATTAAATAACCAAGATCCACAATTTAACTCGTCCAGAATGAGAAGCTTGTTAGGTGTTGACAAACCTACAATTCTTCCTGACCTCTCCTTCATTCCCATAAAGTACGTTAATATTCCCCATCTTTATCATAGAATTGGCAAACGATGCGAAGAAAAGCTTTTGATCAGAGGCATAAGCCCACACCTGCTTTCTTATCTCCCCCTCATGATCTTCCGTCACCAACACGTTATCGGACCCCAGCAACCCTCTTCCTTCAAGAATGTTGAGGAAATAGTGGTTGTCAAATCTAGCCGGGGTTTCAAAATCAAGCGGAGCCAATTGATTGTCTTTTCCTGTTTTTGGACATATGGACCGTAGGATTCTTCGAAAGGGGGTGTATCTCTTGTATTTATCGTAATGTTCTTCAGCACTCTCATCGTGTATTTGTTGCCTAAAGCTTAAGCATCTTGCCTTTCCCATTGTGTGGCTACCTGTGAAACCAAGACGCTTATGGGCAAGCACTATATGTCATTACAACCTACGTGTTTAGTGGTGTTTTTTAAAAGATTTATAAATAAATAAGTAATTGTTTACATGAGATAATGTTGTGGATTTTACCTGATAAAGCAACCAAGTCTCCTATGTCAAGACCATGTTGTTTAAAATTGGCAATGAGAGTCTCCAGAGAGGAATTTGGTGCGGGTATAAACTGATTGGCACCATCAAAACTTGCCTTGAGGGAGTCCTTTCTGCCTAGATAAACCTCCCAACCTGGGCCACCTCTCTTCCAAAGTAAAAGGAAAATTAGAAACTACATATATTACTTGATCCCAAATGTCATCAAGGAATTAATCATTTGACATACGACATGCCCAGCTTTCTTAACATTTATGTTATTGAAGCCACCTTGTAATGGAGCTTATATATAATGAGACAGTAGTGAGATGAAAGGCAGAAAGAGAGAGGTGTGTGTATATATATATATATATGTGCACATTTACCACTGCAACGGCATCACGAGCAGCAATGGCTAAGATATCAGCACATGAGACTATGAGAGGGCATGCTTCTTCCAATTGATACTTGATCCTATCAATGACTTCGAATCCATGCAATGAGTTCACGTTAGGCCCTGCCTGCTTTTCACTGACCATGCCTCCATAGCTGTCTAGAAGAACCGATGCATCGCATCCCTGATTGATACCAGAACCAATCAGGATTGGTGAATTTTAACACATGGAATTGTGACTTTTGTGATAGAAAGAATGATGATGCTACAAAATTAATGAGAATTATCTGTTAGCAAGTAGTATTCAGTTCTCTAGCTATTCTTTTTTTATTTATTTTTCCGAAAAGAAAAACAGCAAGAAAAGGGAGTGCAATATTCATTACGAGGAAACACAGACACAGAATTAGAGAAAACGAGAGGCCTGACCATAACGAAGCAATCATGAAAATGCAAGCGAAGCAGAGAGGCGGCCATTCTTGGATTTTTAAGCACGGCAAACTGAAGATTATACCTAACAATCTCTTCGACCATAGGGCATGTTTCCTTGTAATAGTCACGGACTAAAAGTTGTTCATCACCAAAGGTCGACAAGCTTTGCAAGACCAAAACCAGTAAAGTGATAAAGACCATTGTAAAGGGATTCATTGAGAAATCACATGACATGACAACCACGCACCAGAAAGATGGTTTGGTTTAAGATTGATTAATGTTGGGCCAACATTTCCTACTTATAGGAACAAGCTCAGGTGATAATGACGTTTCCTTGTACCGTTCTCCATGTTCCTTCTAATGTTTTCAAACCAACTTTATCCTAATAAAGTAGTAACGGGATTCTTTTGCTATCTCCCAAGTCAAAGTTGATACAACTAACTCAACCTAACTTAATAGCTTTGTTTTCCTCTGGGACGTGATTACTTTCTTGAAGGAATACATTGGCCATGTCAAGGCTAACGTTTTAATTTAATCGAGCATCGTATGCTTTCATTTTCTAGAGACAATATTTAATTCTTGTGAAATAGTAGTAGCTTTTTTTCAATTACGATACGCTTTATCAGAATAAAATTTAATGAGGTTGTTGATGACTATCATTTTGCATCATTAATTAAGATATAGGGGAACAGGTGTTTGTTTATTATTGTGTTTTAAATGGTGGCTTCATCAGAAAGTCCATTTGATATTGGACTGCTTAACATACCCTCCTCCCTCTTTCTCATCCCTGATCTGATGTGTAAGGCAAAGATTTGATTCTGGATCACTCGGTTGACTGACTTCACTCTACATTGGGGAGGCCATGTTTTTTTCTCAAGGATAAAACTGTGCATCACGAAAGAAATTTAACAATCTGACACGAACGAGACACAGAAAAAAATGATCCAGAATTACCTGTCTTTGTCTTGAATGCTCCACTCAACTTTGTTTTGCCAAAATTTGAGCTAACATGGACATTCAATTAACAGATGAATTGCTGTGTTGCTGACATCCTAGCCTTGCATAATTTGAGCGAGCTTGAAATTTAATGAGATTTGTTCTTTAAACTGTTGTCTCAGTGGTATTCTGTTTTCAGAATAAAACAGAAAGGAAGAGAGAAAAACAAGAACAAAAGAAATTGCGATCGTAAGTTTTGTCATGAATTAATCACGCGATGTCCGCTGACCGACTCCAAAATTTCGATTACAAAATACAGAGCACCTAATTTTTACAGTTTAATGTACATTACCAACGAACCAAACTAAGAGGATATACTTTGGAGGTTCTCTAGAAAAAAGAGTGGGGGGGGAGGGGGGGGGGGGGACCGGGACCCAATCATTTCAGCTCTCCACGTTCCATTCCTAACAAGCAAGACCCAGACAACTACGTCTGTTCCTGCTATCATCTTCAAAAAATTCAAAAAAGCTTTTGTGTTTCTTGCATGTATAATATAGGCTCATCATTGTTGGTGTTCCAATGAAATCGAAGTTTATTTATATCTTCAGCATGTTAGATTGATCAGCAATTCCCTGCTTGAAAGAATATGACAGTAAAGTTAGCATACCTTCCAAGGAAAACAAAAAACCAGCATGGTCACAATTAGGCCTTAAAACTCTCATGTAAATCAGTACACCAATCTAACCTACAAACCATTATATAGTTACCTTCTATCTACTATAATTCCCTCATTAATCGAGGAAAATCTCAGGATGCACTGCCGCACTATTGACATTGAGTGCTTTTTGCAGCTTTCGATGATCAAAGACTTCAACTTCAACCAGGAACATTGAACTGACTGGTCGATGATCCGAGAGCCTTAATTCTGACTGCTTGTAAGAAAGTTGTTTTATACCTTTTCCAAACCAAAGTATTCGATCACACCTGCATATGATGTCAACTACATAGTTAGGTGACCATGATCATTCAAATGTTAGATTGATTTACTTTTCGAACCATCCAAACTAAGAGAAAAGGAATTTTTTTTACCAGAAATCTTGGATTTCTTCCTACCAATCTCTTTTTCCTTACTATGATTATAGGAAATAAGAGAATAAAGGCAAACTGCTATTTCAAAATAACCTGTACTTACCATGCCGGAGATCTCTTCTTCTCGCCTTCTTTAGGGTTCTCCCCAACATATCTATCAGAGTTTATTTCATATTTGTAAGTTGGTGGAAAGCTTATCACTCCCTCTTTCCATCCTTCAAATACATGCCCACTACGAAGTTCTTTGCTTAGCTGCCAAACAAGATGAATCTTTAACAGTTCCTCAAAAAAATAAAAAAAAGCAAGCAAGATGCTGCTTAGAAGAAAATAGAGAGCATTATTTGCAGAAAGTGCAAACCATTACATTACTCAAACGTGAGAAAGCTATCACTTCTAAAAGTACAAATCAACGTGTGAGGAAGCTATTCCTGACATGTTTGATCACAGTTGGTTTAAATCTATCCAGAAAACTTAACCAGTTAGAATACTACAAATGTCTCCTTCAAAGTTAAGCCCTGTACCATCTTTCAAAACTCTAATATAAATCTTCTATTAGAACATTTACAGTTACAGATCCAATAATTCCGAAAGCAATAGTTTCCTCGTCGGGTGATTTGGTGAGTTTTGTCATTGTTATTATAGGAAGGATGAAATTTAAATCACTCTCTTATGATCCACATTATATCTAGATCTTAGAACAACATGCTTCTCAGGAAAAAAAATGTGTCACTGATTAAAGAGGCTGAAACAATTCCAGAAGGCAGTGGAAACTTGATTGTTTATGAGTCTCACCTGATCACTGTTGATAAGTTGATCCCATTTCTTCAGAGCAACAAGCTTCCTGACCTCTGTGTCCAACATATTGAGACGATAATTCAAATCCCCAAACCAGAATATATGACTGTACAGAAGCACCCAATTATAAATACATTGACCAGGAAAATTATAGAGAACAGTCACAAAAGGAAAAGGGATTTGAAGTCATTGATAACACATCCAGTAACTACCATAAATCAACACGTATTTGTCATCACATGATAACTTTAAGAAAATTTACGCTGAAACAACTCGTGTGCATTTTCTGTTCTTGTAAGTAAATGTCTTGATACCTACACAAGGACCAGAAAAGGCGCAAGTATAGCACTCTGGTGCAGTTGAGTTATTTATTTCCAGGAACTAGGTTTCTCAATGAAATCACACTATGATTATAAAACGGGAATATACATTGAATTCCTAGGTTACTCCAACCAGTTTAATTTCCTAGGCAAATCATGAAAACTATTGAGCATGAGAATGGAGCTCAAGACAACCATATTGTAACCAGCTAGGAAAGATAATCCATGAGAAGACAAGATGCCTGCTGAGTGCTATGAATAACACACAGCATCTAGACATGGATCACACAAATTTATTCATGGAATGAATTAGCATAAAGATGCTTAGTACTTGAGCAATTCAGTATTCTCTGCTGAAGTATTATTTGGAAATACAATAAAAAAGCAAAGTCATGAAACATAGTGCATATTGAAGTTTAATATCAAAAGGTTGCTTACTCGTGAGATGGAATTGTCTGTGGTTGATTGGCATCCGTGACAGATGAGAAATGGGTACGTCGTATAATTTCATAGACATCAGCATTACGCCTTTGTTCAGCCCCATCTTTCTGACCTGAGGTCAGATGAGAACAAACAAAGCACAGCCTTGATTGGAAAAGAGACATGCTAACGGAAACAGATCCCTGCATCAGCAGCAGCCTCTAATAAGATGCTGGCAAAGCTAAGGCAAGCATGTTCAACTATGATCAATATGCAAATGTTATCTTCTCTATGTTCCATGCAATACTCTTCAGCATGAAAACATCCCCCAGCATTACATCACGATATGGAGGTGCTGATCTCATCCCATCTAACATACAAAAGGTAACAATGTTTAAAACATTTACTCCCAATTATAGTAAAATTAAGACAGTAGCCTCCATAGCATGATGCAACCTGATGTGTTGCACCGCTGCAACGATTGGAATTACAACTAGCATGTTGTACAATTATGACACCGCTTTATTAGTTCTCTTTTCTATTTTGTGGTCCTTTTGTCTACATACTTGAGCTGCACAAAAATATCCTAGTGAAAAAGTCTAATACTTCATATAAATGCATGTAGAAATAAAACATATTTGTCGACTATTGTGATGAACAAAGAAAATGGATGAACAGGCAGTACCTTGTTTCCCATATAGCCCATAAGACCAACTCCAACAGGAGAGACCTCCAAATTGTTTATATGTCTCCTCAACCTCTTGCGCACCCAAATTGATACATATATTCCTACCATTTGCTTGCTAACAATTCGCACATACTTAGTGAGTGGCTTGCCATTATCTTTGATGATTTCACTGTAACATTGATCGCTTGGTACTTCTAAGAAAGTGTCATCCTCTGCTTCAGATAACCAATCAGAGACCTCGGAGAAAGAATCATTAACTTCAGGGACTTCAGGAACCTTGTGCCTCTGTTGTTGCTCCAACCACATTGAGCCTAAATTTCCAAAACTGTGGTGAGATCTTTTCAGTCCACTCCTGTTCAGAGCAATATTCTGAGGACTAAATAATGAAGGATTCTCTGTCCAGCTGAAGCCTATTCTTGCAGAACTGCTCGATACTCTCCGTAACTTGGAATTGGAAGAGATAACTTCTTGTGGGGTGGCAGCCAATGAATGTTCAGGCCAGGCTAATCTACTTTCAAAATCAATTCCATATACTCTCTTTAAGTGCAAATTCTTTCCTATACCAATTGCTTTGCCAAACTCCAGTATGTTAGATTCACAACCATCAGTAGCTTCTATATATTCCTCATTTATCATCTCTAATGGTAGAGAATCGACCTCATCTGCAAGTTCATCAGCAACTAAAGAAGTTCTTGATACTGGTGAGGGAGGGGCACTATAACATTTGTATTTTCTTTCAGGTTGTAGCGATTTGTTCAGAGTCCTTCTAATGATTTCCTCCCATTTTGTAATTGGTCTGTTACTCTCTGCTCCCAGAACATTCCCAGCATTCAGAGGGACCACCTCTTGGAAACTGTTCAAGGAAAAAAATAAAAAGAATGCTAAAATCTGTTGTATACAAATGTTAACAAGCACATAGAATATTATAGGAATGGATGTCTGCTTTTGGAGTAGCTTCTAAAACTGTACATTCTGGACCCAAGCAGCCGGGGTCTGATAATTATTAGGGTGGGTTTTTTGGGATAATTCTGGTTGAGGAACTGATCAGGTGTGGGCCACAAGATGTAAAACTGGCCCTCTGATTTCCAGCTGCCATCCACTTGCTGAGAAACAGCAAATCCCAGAAATACAGAATGAGTTATTAGCATATTTTTTCTTAAGTTTTTCATGTGTATGCTCTAGAAACAAATGACAACCAGATGCTGCTTGGATGGCAGATGATTCAATCAAAGCTTTAGATTTCCAATCAGTTCCTTACTCTGGGGTGCATAGTTGACCAATTGATGCCAGATTCTTTGAGGGCTAGACCATAACAAGAAAAAAAGTCAGCCTTGTTAGTTATGTACTTATAATCTGATTCTCTACAAGGAAAATCCTCTGCAGGATTTCTTAACAAATAGATCCAAAGATTTTCTGAACATTGCAATCAAACAGATCAGAGAACACAGAAGCAATCACATTCGCAAACAAAGTAGGGCATATGTGATTGTAAAGATTTCCGGATACAAAACAAAGCATTGGATATGTGTACATATAAATTCTTACAACAAGTCCAGTCATCAAGACGAGAAAACAAAGCAATGAAATACTTACCCAATGATGTAAATGTCTGCTGGTTCTTCTGTACAAAGCCAATCATCAATATCAAGATCCTCGTATGGAAGTCTTCCAGCAACATTCCAAGTACCTATTGTCACCCTACAATAACCAAATGTTTAACACTGTATTCTTAATAATTAAAATCCTTAGCCTAATATTCAAAGAATAAGCAGATTACAGCCAACCTCACATCCTTCATATTTATGTATTGAAGACGCAGAGTTTCAGATTTCCCTCGCTTATGTCTTGATGGATAGCCCTTGGAAGGTGCATCTGGATCAATTAAACATCAAAACAACAGATGATCACAAACTGGCCTTGTATGTAATCAGATGAGATAAAATGATCTTTCCATAATTAGCAAGTCCACTAGGAAGCATATAATCAACTATTTCTTTATGTTTCAGCAGAACCATAACAAAACAGCTTTCTTCCAAATTCAAGAAACCAAATTGTCAATAACAAGTTGCAACAGAATCTTAAATCACAAAAAGTGCCTTGCTCACACACAAGAAAGAAATGAAAAGCAACATCACTGAGATGAGAGTTGCAGAATGTTAAGAGAACTTTGAATGGCCAGTATAGCTCAAATTTCTGACCCACAATTACAAATACTTCGAAAGCTTAATCTTTTGTAAGTAAACCTCGAAATTTTACTCTTGGGGTAGCTCAAATTTCTGAAAATCTTAATGAAAAGGGAAACTGGTGACAGGCAATAGGACCGAGTGATACATTCAAGAGACAACATATGCTATTAAGCTTGAATGCATTGAAAATGACAAAAGGAGGCTCAATAACAGACAAAGAAAAGGATTGTTGCCTGAAATTCGACTCTGAAACACATATGGGTTCCCCTGTGTCCTATTTGCATGCTCCTCATTCACATTAACTCTTTCATCTTTAACAGGGGACGCTGTATAAAAATTGACAGAACATGATCAAGCACGTAGTAGTTAGAGTAATTAATAAAGAATGATGACAAGTAAACACTAAAACCATACCGTCATCTTCACTCTCAGTTTCAGTGTATTCATCTTCACTAAAATCATAAACCTTGGGCTTTATGTTCAACCATTTCTTCATCACAAGTGAAGGCCAGAAAGGCTGCAACCAAATGCAACTCTCCAAAATAAACAACATGCAGAACCATCTAAAGAAACCAAAAAAAGAAAGAAATACAAGCAGTGCCAAGGCAAGGAGCATTTAAGCATACCTCAGCTCGCTTCCCTCTCCTGGTCCTCATTCTGAATCAAGAACAAAGATTTGCAAAGCAAATTTATATAGCAGACTTTCGAAGAAAAACAAGACCTTCAAAAGGGAACAGGAACAGGCGTGGGATTGTCACCATCCTAGGAGATTAGCATTAAAATAAATGATTTAAAGACCATTATAAAACAACAAGGCCTAAGGTTAGGCTTCTTGTGATGCCAATCACAAAAAAAAAAAAAAAAGATTCATACTAGGAGCAAACAGAAAGGACAGAAAAAGTGTGGACATATTTAACAGCAATCCACAATCTCAACTTGCCAAATAAGAATAATTCAATGGTCCACGGACACGTCTTAGATTTTCTGATACCAAAACATCCCAGCATGATATTATAGAAAATTCAACATATCTAAAATCAAGTTCTATGAATATCGAAAGGTCACTTTCTCCTTTAACAATACAGTGCTACAAAACACACTTGAAATCAATTGATGTTACTGCCATTACAATTGCAAGCATACAGGCAAGTAGGCCGCTAAAGTGACAGTCAAACACAGCATAAAAGAAATACGCATTGCCCCCAGATCCTAATCAAACCTGGAGGAAATCCAACTGGGAATTTTCCATCATTCAAATCACTGATCCTTAATCACATCATAAAATCCAAATCAAGGTGTGAGCCCCGGCCCACATCAATCTAATAAAGTTTATGAACGAAAGCTGATCAAGAGGAGTGACTATAAATTAATAGTGAACAAACAAATTAGGCTCAATACATAAACAAAACTGAGCATACCTCCAGTCACAGCCTAGATTTGAAACGCACCAGAACAAGACAGCCTCAAGCATGCAAATATTTTAATAGCCAAAAAAGTGGGGGTTGACACTAAAATATAGAGTTTTATGTCAAACAGACAATCCACAAGTAATTAAGAAAAGATTACATTCAAAGGACAACTGTGACTCATTGGTAGGACAGTGATTCTTTTTATTTTTTTAAATTTTTATATTGCATGATATTTAGAGACACGGATGTCATGTGTAAGAGAAATGACCCTTGAACTGATGCAAAAGTGGACACCAAAAGATGGGTTCAGCGCACTATATGTGAAGATGAAGCGCTCTCCCATGTTTTTCAACTTTCAACTATTATTAAAACTCCAATTGTTTTTTTCTTTTTCTTTTTCTTTTTCTTTTTCTTTTAGGGCAATGCTAATACATATAAGGAGTCTATGGTTGAGGTTGATAAAGACTTTCCTTCACTCATAGGGAAACTCAGATTTTTATAATAAGTCAAAAGGTAGTGTTCTATCAAAGTCTTCCAAACTTCGATTAACAATACATATGTATCAGATAGATAAATTT
>Ga0325403_1005417_pt1 | contig 12036 bp, 4 predicted proteins | sample PopdelMetagenome_19_FD_205665 | JGI IMG/M metagenome (GOLD analysis project Ga0325403, IMG submission 205665) | Populus deltoides microbial communities from Bellville, Georgia, United States - Xylem-PdKOR-R4 | ecosystem: Host-associated > Plants > Phyllosphere > Stem > Wood/Secondary xylem...
ACTTACACCAACACATGATTATGCCTAAACAATCATATATTCACTTTAATATTAATTCATATATGGTTTCATCCCTTCCATTCATATTTCATCAAAACAACAAACACCTTTGTTACATTATATGATGTTATTGAATAAGATGTGTTGTGTTGATGATAATAAGTTGGGTTGGGACCCAGGATGATTGGGTCGTAATTGAGTTATGAGAAGATGTGAGATATTAGAAGTGTAAACAGGGTATATGTCGATAACTTGGGACCTCCCAGTATAGGGGAGACTCTGCTGAAATTTTGGTGGAACCTGTATATCAAAAAAAAATTACCTGAAAATTTCCAATGTATCGCGAAACAGAATGTAGAAAATCAGGGTTGTTACATCTTTTATGATTCCCTTCACCTTCCTTGAGTTCCCGTAACCACTTAGAAATTTTCTAAATACAAGCTCCCTCCTCTCATTAGGTTCTCCCTAGCCATTCCCTTCTTATTGGGATCTTCCTAGATACTTAGAAATTGTTTAAGTACTAGGTTCACCCTCAATAGGTTCCCCTTAGTCTTTTAGAAGATTTCTAAGAATAGACTTATCTTTCTTAGTTTCTTCCAACCATTTAAAATTTTTTCTAAGTACAAGCTCTTCTTTCATAGGTTTCTCTATCTATTAGAAACATTTTCTAAGTATGAATTCCTTTATATCTCACCTCACTCTCCTAGAGGTTTTCTAAGTACGAGTTCCTCTATAGTTTCCCTTTACATACTTAGAAATTTCTTCAAACATGGTGCACGCCCCATACACATGGGCTCTTCGGCGCTTTACCCGGGGTTTCCACTCATTTTCTCATATGAAAAAAATTCGATGAATTTGTCATGGTAACCAGGTATTTTTAAAAGTCTTTGCATATCAATATTATAAAAACTTAGGGGCTTACTGATGAACCCAAATTTAACGGGCTCAAACCCCCCCAACAACCCAAAAAGAATAGGTCCAAGCGATGTGTGGACCCAACACTCATTTGAGAATTTTTTTAGGAATTTTATACTGATGCCATATGTTATTATTTTGAGTAAAATACATCTCAAAATATCACATTAATTTATAAGGGTGAAATAACTCTTCAGTCTCTTTTCTCCACCAAAGTACAAGATTCATAGGTAATAAATATCCCATGAATCCACCAAGTTTAAGGTTCACAATCTCTTCATTTTCAATATATTTAATATATATATTTTCAGAGTTAATCTATCTAAAATGTATTTTCAATTTCTCTCTCTTTAAAAAAATTATCTACTTAAGCATTTGAGAGTTTCTAAATTTACCAAAATAGACATTATAACTTGCATCATAGCCAAGCATTAAGAAAAAATGATTAAAAATATTTTCTTTTCACGATTTGGCATTTAATCAATTACTATGTTTAACATTTCAAAAAAGGAAAAAAAAATATTTATGTTCGCATATTTTCAAAATATTTGTTGTATGTATTTTTTTGATTTAATGATAAATTTATTAAGCCCATTAAAAAAGTTTTCCAAATTAAATGGCCTACTAGGCCTAGATATCTAAAAACCAAAAACCTATCTTTCTAGGAAAATAAACAATGATAATATTTTTCAATAAAAAAGCCGAACCCTATTTTTGCCATTCTTCTTGGATAAAAGCTCATTTTAAAATTCAATTCAAAAACTATTTAAAGTAAATGGACCTGCAATGAGTTGTTACCTCAAATATAAAAATAATATAATTTGTAAATCTCAAATAAATTTAAAAATATTTATTAATGCTAAAGTCAGGAATACCAACTCGAACTGATACTCACCAATGCTAAAATTAAAAATATCACCTAAAATAAATATTAACCCTATAATCAAGAATATTAATATTCACCAATGTCAAAATTAAAAATGCATTTAGGATAATTATTCATTAACAGTAGAGTTAGGAATATTAACTCCATGAATATAATTACTTTTGAGCTAAATATTCACAGATGTTAAAGTTACGAATATCGGACCTTTGCATGTAGTACTTACTAACGTTAGAGTTGGAAGTATTCTTAGCTGAATTATTTACCGACGCTAGAGTCGAGAGTATTGTAGGCAGACCATCGATAGTATAGCACAACAAACCTTTAACAATTTAAGACAAAATCAGCAATGCAGTTTATCTCGGGTATGATGCTTTATGACTAATAATATTTTTTCTTTTACATAATCAATCTTGTACAATAAAATCTATGTTAATCAATTAGGATTTTCTAGGAATTATAATACGAGGTAACAACGGTTGAAACAAGATCATTCCTATAAAAAAAACAAAATGTTAGATATATTTCTTTTCCTGCCTTTTTCAAAAGTCATCACAATGTCAAGTAACTACAAAACAACTTTTTTTTTTCTATTATGCACGTGTATCAATAGTTATCAAACATATTATTTTAAAAATCACAATTCAAAATATATACTAACATGTAATTAAGATTTAAGAAACTTTAAAACATAACCAATAAGAAAAACAATGCAAAGAATTTCTATTAAGCTCTTCTGTCAAGCGTAAACCTTAAGCTCCGCCCTTGAGTCATGAAGTTGTCAGTAACAATATGCTTGAAGTTGTCAATAACAATATGCTTGTTTTATACAGGGTTGTTCGTCACTCCTCTGACTTGTAATGGAAATAGTAAACCAAGCAAAACTGGAAATGTAATAATTCATTTTTCTACATGCTTGATCCGGTCAGAAGTTGGGATCCAATTGCCGTAGTTTCCAGCTCACAGAAGTTCTGATTTTCTTCGCAACTGCTGAGTAAAATAATCGCACAGACATCAGAATCGATATGGATCTTTTAAAGCTCTTACCTATGGGCTAAAAAAACATTTGGGTCACAAATCACAATGGCTACTTCAAAGAATCCAGCAGAAAGCTGGAGAAATTTATTGGAATGATGTAGCTTTCTGCTGGGACTTTAGTTGCTTTAAAGTTTGAATTCTTCTTCGTCTTCCTTTTTCTTTTTGTCACAATCTTTCTTCTATTTTACTCTTTAACTATTGTCTTTTCCCCCAACTCAGTCCACCATATTACAAACAGAGATATTTGGTTGTTGACTCGTCACCGGCCATCACTGTGACATGTTGGACGTATTATATATCTGTTTTGCCTGACCAGTTTGTCACGTTCCCAATTAATAGGTTTACGTTTACGATACAACTACAAAACAAACACCGATGATAGACTTCTCTGGCCTGAGCGGCTGGTGGGTGAAAATAACATGATTAACCAGTTCAATAAACGGCAAAAGCATAATCTGTTCAATACCCTCCCCCTGTAATTGGCCTTGCAGGCTTTCTCTTGGCACTCAAAATTAAACTTGTCTTATTTTTCGGCCAAATTCCCTTGTATAGCAGCTTTAACATGTTCATTGGATCAATATAGAGGAGGCTCACAGAGCGATTATTATACGGGGAAAAGAAAGAAAGAAAGAGATCTAGTAAAGCTAATGTTTAGTTAAACAGAAATTCATAACTTCTTCATTAATAAGATCAAGATGGTACAAATGCACTTTGTTTCTCGATCTTTACCATAATAGACACATACATGCTACAACCATTGACATCAAAGCACAAATCACAAACTAGTGATATATAGAACCTAAATTAACTCAATTAATTAACCCTTCAAAACAACCAGTGAGGGGTTTTTTTCTCAACCTTTTTCTCCTTGATAGTATCCAAGCTGGGCTTCCAAGTCCCTTTACCAGAAAGCTGCCTGCTCAAATACTCGGGCCTACTCTCAGAAATCTCTGTTAACTCGGAATCATAATTCTCCATGGCTGGCTTCTCCTCCACGTGGCATTCCTTCTTTTGCATAACAAATATTTGCTCCTCTCCAGTTCCAGAAGGGCATATCCTAGCAAATAAAGGGAAAAACCTTGACGATGATAGAAGGGACCGTGACCTTAAAACCGAGTTTGCACTCAAAAGAACACGCCTCGCTTCCCCTGATGACAATGATGCTGGTTTCCCTCGCTTAATGGGCAGCATTAGGTACACCTTCTTCAAGTCTAGCCTCTTGTCAGCAGGCAATGGTGCTGGCCTTTTTTCAGTAAAATCCGAGCTAAACTCGACCACGACTTGCTGTGGATACTCCAGCATTAGCTCAGCCGCTGTTAGGGGCGTGTCAAACTCAAAAACCCTGCCATCCCATAGAATCACTCTCCCAGTCCCAGCAGCAGAGTTTGATGAATTGGGGTATGTGACGTAGTTTCCCATTATTTCAATTAGAGAAGAAAAACTTCATGCAAGTGGAAGTAGCTAGCTAGGGAGGTTAGTTTTTGGGGGTTCTTATTGAGCTGTGTGTGGGGAAAGTGAGAGGTGTTTGTTAAACCGCTCCATCTTGTGACGGATGCAATGGTGGAATTGGTAGTAAACAAAAAATTAGATCAAGTTGGTGCATGAGGTATGTTTTAATCCAAAGTGTTTGACCTGTTACAGGTAACATGTTAGGCTCGATCCGATCCTGGTGGATTCTATTGGACTTCGACTTGCCTGTGGGGTCACAAGAAGTGGCCTGTTTAAGTTTTTTGTACCAAATGGTTTGAGGAAGTCAGAAGAACGGTTCAACTATAACTACATTAACTAATTTCTTTTAATATATGCATGGGATAACGTAATGGAGGAGTAAAAATTGGACGGTCCATGCCACCTACAAGTCATGACCTCACGGGTATCTAAAATATGGCACGGGCATGCATGCAATAGAATTGAAAGCAACATTTTTTTTTTTTTTTGGTGTGGAAAAGAGAAGAAGAAGAATTGAATACACGGGAATATAACTATTGCTCCATCATGTGAAGGTGTACAGTCTATAGACTCAAGAGATGCGTCTCTTTTTTTGTATGAAAACAAGGGATATGGAGTCCTTTTTTTATATATAAACGTCAAGTAATTCGTGAGCAAAGAGCAAACACCAATAAAAAATCAACAAAAACTTAAAAGTGGTTGCTTTTTCCACATAGCCTGTGAGAAAACATGATTCAAATAGTGTTTCTATTTTCTTTTTTCGGTCATTATTTTTTTTTCATTTCTTTCATCGTTTTTTCATTTTAATCCTTTTTATATTAGATTGATGTAGGATTGTATTTTATTATTTATTTTGGTTGGCTTGATATTAGAGGCTCACGGTGATGGAAAAAAAATTGACTCCTAGTTGATATGTGATTTAGTAAAATTAAATTGAATTAAAAGAATTGAAGTTATGGGAACTAAATTTGAATACTAGAAAGTTTTGAGCGGAAGAGATTTAGCTTTTTTTTTTTTTTATCCCTCAATTTTTTTTCAACTTGATCCTTTTACTTGAAGTTTTTTTTAAAATTGGATTTGATAGTTTATTTTAGTCTAAATAAGTAGACCCCACAATGTCGAGAAAAGATTCTGACGTTGTTTGAGGCTAGGTTTTACAGGAAAAAAAACCAATTTTATTGATATAAAATAATTAAGACTTGAGGGATCAAAATTGAAAAAACAATTCCAGGGACTGAAAAAGATGGGCAAGGAAAGCGTTTTCTATTTGGCATGTAACGCACGTGCTAGCATGTGGGAAGAGGTCATAACGCTCTGGTGACACATGTGGTGTTTTCTGGTGGTTCCAAACCGTCGTCTGTGGTTGTGTTAGAATAGTCACTACAAGATCTTTTCATGGGTAGGTGCGTGTTCATGATGGAGAAACAGCAAGGCTCCAAAAACCTTTTATTTTTTCTCTCCTCTCTCCTTGGAGTTCGCACTGGTTTGCCAAAGTTAAAAGATGTCCTACTATTTTTTTATATTCAATTCCGTCAATATTCTTTTGATTGTTGTTTGTTTGGTTTTAAATTCTTTTTTTAATTAATTTTTTTTTAATTTTATCTCTCAGCATTTGATTTAATTTTATTTTAAGAAAAAAAATACCTAGAGCATATTATGTTTTACTCCAAATTACATTTTGTCTCTATGTTTTTGTCAATTACAAAAAATATCCTGAACATTAATGTTCATAACATTTTAATTGGCGTTAAAAAAATTCAAGGTTTTTGTACATTAATTTTTGGGGAGCACCCACCCCCAAAAGCAAATTAATATGTGAAGCTTCTATATGTTAATTTTCTAGTTTGGTAGGCAAAGAAATGAGTTTGTCCTGGCAAGCACCGCCCATTAAAAAATTATTCCTGCTATACATAAATATGTTAGCCTTAGTATTTGTGAATTATTTACTTTGTTTTTTGGGAACAATCACCTTAGAGAATTTGAAAATTGAGTTTTTTTGTTTATATATATAAACACGGGTTTTTGTTGGGTTACACCGGGTCATGTAGGTTTCAAACAGACCTAATAGCTCATCCGAGTCTCATTAAATCATCTACAACCCTAGTTTTTAAAAAAAACAAAAAAAAACTTGATCAAAATCCTCGATCAACCTTATAGACCACACCGGATCTGATAAATATGTCATCAACCCCGCTCTTAAAAACACAATCGAGTCCCCAGCCGCAAGTTTTTTTTATTCACAAAATTACTCCATCCAGTAGTCAACAAATGGCGACGAGGCGTCCCTCTGTAAATATGCCTAAATTTCCAAGTCTCTCCGTGCACATCCTTGGCAAGAATGGTCTGCTCGGGAGGCTCAGCAGTGTAATCCAAACTTGAAAATGTAGTGGATTCTAATATTGGGACCATATTTGATGAAGCAAGAAATTTTATAGTGGAGAAAGAAACTGATCTCCTGGAAGAATCACACGAGGGAGTGACTGACTGATTTAAGGGAAATAAGCATTGGGACAATGGAGATGGTTTGAAATGATATTTGGGGCAAAAAGATATTGTTTCTTTTGCCAAGACATTGACTCAATCTGAAGCTAATAATGGTGGTGGGTTCTTTATGCCACGTTATTGCGTCGAGATTATGTGTTTAGTATTGAGATTGCTGTTATAATTATGGTTTTAAAAAAGTTGTTTTATAAAAAGTATTTTTAGTTGAGGTTGGTTTGGAAAAATATATGTTTGGTTGAAATTGAGGTTGAACAAAAAGTAGTTTAATGTGTTTGGTTAAAAAAATATTTTTTAAATTGAGGTTATAAAATAATTAATATATATATATATATATTAATATTAATGATTTTTAATTTAAATATTGTAGATTTAACTACTGTTATTACATCATAAAATAAATAATATTGATATCAAATATTTTTTATTATTCCATTAAACTATGTGTAATGTCATCACATACGAAAATTTATCCAACAATTAAATATTAGTTTTTCGAGTAAAACACAATTTTTTTTAAAAAATTACAATTTCATTACGTACAAAAATCATTCGACAAGAACTACAGTTTTCATGATTTTTTGAACGTGCAATAAAATTAGGTAAAATATTATCAGGAATAAAATTGAGATTACAGTACGAGTAAATTTAATTCATCTTAAACTGATTTTTAAAAAAAACAAAAAAAATATTGTCCATGATTAACTGCACTGGTTTTTCAGGGGGGAAAAAAACTAAACTTTTCTCACTGGTTTTTCAAAAAAAAAAAACTGAACAGTGAAAATACTCACGAGAAGCAGCAAAATGCTACTTCTACAATCCTGCAGCCCGACAGCAAAAATTAATGGGTCCTACCAAGCAAAATCAGTTTTGCTACCAAATACTGATATGTATGGATGCGAGTGAACCTCACCCGCAGCGGTTCACCCACAACGGCATTACCAAACGGACACATATATATTTCCAACATTGGACTACACTGTTTCTTTTTTGAAAAAGCTTGAGTTTTTTTTAGAGAAAACTGAGTAAAAGAAAAACCTAGTAAGAGTAACAGACCCACTAGTGCAAGAAATGGCTGGACTTGATGGATTAGAGCTTGGATTGTACATAGAGAAGACAGAGTTATTCACTAACTTGATTATTGTAGAATGTGAGGTTCAATCTAGCTGAGATATGTACAAATTCTAGAGAGCTTTTTTTTATAGAAATTATGGGTTTGTGTTTGTCATTTTTTTAGGTTTGTGTATGTAATTTATATGAGATTAGTTTGGTCGTGGTTTGGTTTGATTTGAAATTTTTTATTGACTGATTAGTCTTTTTTTTTAACTTACAAAACAATGAAAACATGATGTAATTTGGAGTAAATCATATGATGCTTTTGATGATTTTTTTTATTTTCATGCCAAGTTTGGTATTTATTTTTTTATTTTGAATTTTTTATTTTATTTTTTTAATTTTATACTTCAGTATTTTATTGATTGGAAATTTAGCTTTATAAGTGTTTTGGATTTGTCTTTTATAATGTAGTTCTAACTTCATGATTTAGATTACGAGTTTAGAAAACTAGTATGAGTTGACTTCAATTTGTTTTAGGTCTTTTTTTAAATTAATCTATTTTTTTCAATTTTATATTTGATTGGTTGGAGATTGAATTTTTTTTTAATTTTCTATCTAGGGGGTTATCTTTATTTCATGTCCTAGGTCATGAACTTAGTAGATTAACATGAATTGAGTGGTGTCTTTTTTCTTTACTTTTCTTCAAAAAAAAAATTTTGTCCTTCAATATTATGCTGGTTTAAGAATTGAGATTCATAATTTTATTAAGTTTTGTTTTTCAACAGGATTATCCTAGTTTTCATAATGAGGTCGTGGATTTGGTTAGCCAACTAGATTTGACTTAGGTTGGAATTTTGTTTCCTTTTTTATTTTATTTTTTTATATTTTCTTTCAATATTTGATTGGCTAAGAATTGAATTTTAAATTTTTTATTTGTTTTTTTTTCTATAAAATTATCTCGTTTTTATTAATTTTTTTGTTTTGTTATCAAATAATATCATTAATATCTTTTAAAAATATTAGGGGGTATTTTTCTATAATATTAATAAGAGTTTATTTTTAAGTAGAAAATATTTTGAAAAGAAATCATTCAGATGAAACGTTTTCTACTTTAGGAACATGTATAAAGAAATTTATTAATCTTAATATTTATAATAACTTTTCTATATCTTTATAATAATAATAATACGAAGAAGAAGAAATAATAACAATGTTTACGAAAAATTATTGCGTATGATAGGATTTGAATCTATACCAAAGGTGTAGAAGACCTTTGTCCTATCCGTTAGATAATGAATGCTTTTCCATTATACATATTTTTATTTTTTTAACATCTCTTGTTATAAAAAAAAATATGAAATAGTTTCAAGAATTACATTGCATATTTAATAAAAAAAAATTAAATGATTTAATTAAAAATTAAATAATAGATCAATTATTATTTAATTATTTAATATTAAGTAAATTGAAATTCACTAATTAATATACATTCTCATAATTAAATTGCAATTAAATTAAACTCAGCTCAATCTTTTACCAAGAAGACTGAGTCAAACACAAATATCTTATTATATATATATTTTTTTATAGATACATACTTAATAAGATATACAAGATATTAAATACAAAATATGAGATTAAAGAGCTCAAATCTTTTTATTCCTGTCTTAGATCCTTAATTTATCACAAGAGTGTGTATTCTTTTATATCATGCAGTTTTGGGTCATGGATCGGGCCAAGTATCACAACTTCTACCCTTCCTATATATTTTTCTTTTTATTCTTTGTTGGAATATTAAGTTATTAATAGATGAAATTTTACAAAAAAAGTTCATCCTAAAACTCCTTGGAGAAAAGAAAGATTTCTTTTCTCATGCAAATTTGACACCACATGATAAAATTCTATTTTATTTATATTTTTTTTATTTTTTTCATTTTCAATATCCTCACTTTATTACTTCTTCGAGATATATATATATATATATATATATATATATATATATATATATATATATATATATATATATATATATATATGTGAGAGGAAATTAAGATAATCAAATAAATTTTGATCAAATGACTATATATCTATTTATTTTGATGTAAATAGCGACAAGAAAACTCTACAAAAAGATATCGGTTCAATTTAATGTTATTCAATGTGGAGTTAGAATACAAGTGTATGCTAAGTAAATCAATGGATAATCATGTTCTTAAAAATACCAGTGTGAGTTAAGATTCGATTCGAAACAAAGAAAAATACTTATAATTGGAGTCAATAGTAATGTTGATTATTTAGTTAACATTCGAGATATTCATAATTTAAATATGTATGACACCTTTTTAGTTTTAGATGGGGGTAATAAAAAAGACGGTTATTTCATATATTTTGATATTAAAAATCAAGTTTTTGAAATTGACAATAATCATTGTTTTTTTTTTAGTGAATTAGAAAAAGAATTTTCTAATTAATGGAATTCTAGTTAGTTAAATAAGGGGTTTAGCAATTAATCATTGTCATTTTTTTAGTTTAGTTTTGTAAATTATATTGTTAAATTAATCAAGTTTATTGAACCCAATAGAGTCAATGATCCAAGTCTTAAATTTTTCTTATTTCTTTAAAAACCATAAAGTTGTTTGAGTATCCTTTTTTATGTTAAGAAAAATTTAGTTAGTCTCATTGCGTAGTGTAGGCCACCAATCTAGTAAGTGCTAAAGACTTGATGAACTTAGTTTAAATACTTGTAATGGCTTTTCTAGGATCAACTTATGTGAAATTTTATTTACCGAACCAGAAACAAAAAGTCATTGTATGATTTTATTCTTAAAATGGAGTTTTGGAATTCCTTTGACAAGTTGGTGTGCTCTTATGAACCGTTTGTTTGTGCGATCTAGCTGCACTTTTCAAAGTTTTGGAATTTTTTTAAAAGAAATTATTACTTTTTGATGTTTACGGGAATATAACTATTGCTCCATCATGTGAAGGTGTACAGTCTATAGACTCAAGAGATGCGTCTCTTTTTTTGTATGAAAACAAGGGATATGGAGTCCTTTTTTTATATATAAACGTCAAGTAATTCGTGAGCAAAGAGCAAACACCAATAAAAAATCAACAAAAACTTAAAAGTGGTTGCTTTTTCCACATAGCCTGTGAGAAAACATGATTCAAATAGTGTTTCTATTTTCTTTTTTCGGTCATTATTTTTTTTTCATTTCTTTCATCGTTTTTTCATTTTAATCCTTTTTATATTAGATTGATGTAGGATTGTATTTTATTATTTATTTTGGTTGGCTTGATATTAGATGCTCACGGTGATGGAAAAAAATTGACTCCTAGTTGATACATGACTTAGTAAAATTAAATTGAATTAAAAGAATTGAAGTTATGGGGACTGAATTTGAATACTAGAAAGTTTTGAGCCTTTTTTCTACCAAATATCAAATAGTGAAATGCATTGTTAGGGAAGAGATTTAGCCCTTTTCTTTTTTTGATCCCTCAATTTTTTTTCAACTTAATCCTTTTATTTGAAGTATTTTTTAGATTGGATTTGATAGTTTATTTTAATCTAAATAAGGAGACCCCACAATGTCGAGAAAAGATTCTGACGTTGTTTGAGGCTAGGTTTTACAGGAAAAAAAACCAATTTTATTGATATAAAATAATTAAGACTTGAGGGATCAAAATTGAAAAAAGAATTCCAGGGACCGAAAAAGATGGGCAAGGAAAGCGTTTTTTATTTGACATATAACGCACGTGCTAGCATGTGGGAAGAGGTCATAACGCTCTGGTGACACGCATGGCCTTTTCTGGTGGTTCCAAACCGTCGTCTATGGTTGTGTTAGAATAGTCACTACAAGATCTTTTCATGGGTAGGTGCATGTTCATGATGGAGAAACAGCAAGGCTCCAAAAACCTTTTATTTTTTCTCTCCTCTTTTCCTAGAGTTCGTACTGGTTTACCAAAGTTAAAAAAATGTCCTATTTTTTTATATTCAATTCCGTTAATATTCTTTGATGTTGTTTGTTTGATTTTAAATCTTTTTTTTAATTAATTTTGTTTTTTAATTTTATCTCTCAGCATTTGGTTTAATTTTATTTTAAGAAAAAAAATACCTAGAGCATATTATGTTTTACTCCAAATTACATTTTGTCTCTATGTTTTTGTAAATTACAGAAAATATCCTGAACATTGATGTT
>Ga0325403_1005422_pt1 | contig 12034 bp, 6 predicted proteins | sample PopdelMetagenome_19_FD_205665 | JGI IMG/M metagenome (GOLD analysis project Ga0325403, IMG submission 205665) | Populus deltoides microbial communities from Bellville, Georgia, United States - Xylem-PdKOR-R4 | ecosystem: Host-associated > Plants > Phyllosphere > Stem > Wood/Secondary xylem...
TTCTTTAGCCCTGCATCAAGAGACTGGGAAAGATACAGTTAGACAACTCCTTTTAAAATTAGTGGATGGCTAAAGGATTTATCTCCACTCATCAATTACTTCAGTTTCAGAAATTTAAAGGAAGAAATCAACATGTATTCAAGTTGACAATTTAAATTAAAATGGAAAAAAATTATAGGAGAAATATAAAGGACGTACTTGGAGCTGTGCAGACAAATTACCCAATCCTTCGTGGCCATAAATGGTTAGACTTTTCAAAGAAGGCAATTGGGCAGCAAAATTCTTTGGACCAAAAAAGCTGCAATTTGAATTAATAGTCAATTCTCTTAGCTTAGGGAACTTGATGATGGCATCTCTGGTGAGTGCATCTCCTTCTACACTGTAAAATATTTGCTTTAAATTATGAGCTTTAAAAATCTCCATCTCTTCCAGGTTTAGAAGGCTTGGATACACAAAGACAGGGAGGACATATTCCAGTTTACCACACTCTTTTATGATAATTTTTTTTAATTGTAGGAAGCAAGGAGACTCTGGAATTATTTTCCTTTCACCATCCTCTTCTCTGATAATATGCTTTAATTCACCGCATTTACTTAGGTCAAGGGTTTCCAGCTTTGGCAGACTTCGAGCGAGGGACGGTGTGAAGATAAATGTCAGTTTGTCGAGAGAAATCAAAAACAGATGAGCAAGATTGTGGAGGCTGACATGTCTGGTGGGCCCCTTCCATATGCATTTGAGATCAGGTAACCTTTTTAGATGTAACTTTGTTAAAGATGACAGCAGCTCCTTCTCCTCAGTGCTTCCTTCATAAGGCTCACCCAATTCAAATACCTCCTCCAATGATTTACAGCTGTCAACAATCACCTCCTTTAGATTGTTCAAAGCTCGCAGCAATTTTGCTGGAAACGGAGGGCGAACATCCCCACAATCATCCACTCGTACAAATTCTAATCTTTGTAAGAAGCCGTTTTGCTGCCCATGGACGACCATCTTATCAGAGAACAATATTATATTTTCTCACTCATAAAAACAATTTATATGATGAGAAAAAAAGAAGAAAAAACAGGATTACATACTTTTTAGAGATTACATATTATTGTTTCAGTTTTTTTCTTAATTAGAGATAAGTTAAATAATAATTAGATTTTTGCGAACAAAGGTTACTACAACTCCTAATAATTAGTTTCATGTAAAAAATAAAAATAAAAATAGTAACTAATATTTTTATTTTAGTTATAAAGTTAATAAATTTTTAAAGATATTTTAATTGAATTAAATATTTGAACACAAAATAAGCTAATATGATTTCTATGATTAATTGTTGGTATTAAGTTTCTTATATTTATATATGTTTAGATAAAACAAAAAAATAAGCAGTGACGAAGAAAGAATAGATCTAACAGATAATATAAATTACGTAAACCATGAGGCAGTTAAATCTAACAGATAATATATTTTAAATGAGGCAGTTAAATCTAACAGATAATATGTTCTTCCATATGATTAATTTTTAATAACGCAAACAAGAATGAGGCAGTTAAGTTTCTTATATTTATATATATTTAGATAAAAAAACAAATCATAAAAAAATAAAAATAAGCATTTATCAATTACTTTACTTTTAGAAATTGGGAGGAAGAAAGAATAAATTATCGCAATTGACAATTTAAATTAAGTGGAGAAATATAAATTACGTACTTGTAGCTGTGCCAACCAATTACCCACTTCTTCGTGGCCTTCAATGGTTAATCTTTGCAAAGGCAACTGAGCATCAAAATTCCTTGGACCTAAAAAGCTGTAATTTGATCCGAGCTTAAGAGACAATTCTCTTAGTTGAGGGAACTTGATGATGCCATCTCTGTTATGAGACAAAGAGACTGTGAAGACATTTTCTAGTTTACCACAGAAAGATACATGGAGAGTTTTTAATTCAGGGAAGTAAGGAGACTCCGGAATTATTTCTCTTTCACCATCCTCCTCTCTGATAATATGCTTCAATTCACCGCATTCATCTATGTAAAGGCTTTCTAGTTTTGACAGATTTTGAGCGAGGGACGGTGTGAAGATAAATGTCAATTTGCCGAGAGAACCCAAACTCAGACGAGCAAGACTTTGGAGGCTGACATGCCTGGTGGGCCCCTTCCATATGCATTTGAGCTCAGGTAAACGTGACAGCTCTAACTTGGTTAAAGATGACAGCAGCGGCAGCTCCTTCTCCTCACTGCTTCCTTCATCAGCCTCACCCAATTCAAATACCTCTTCCAATGATTTACACCTGAAAATGTCCACCTCCTTTAGATTTTTTAAACCTTGCCGCAATCTTGCTGGAAACAGAGTGAAAACATCCCCACAATGCCACACGTATACAGATTCTAATTTATGCAAAAACAATTGCTCAAATGTCTTCGCATTTAAGGATGTACCAGCTGTCGAAATTAATGTTGTCGAGGTTGGGTATCGTTCTGCCCTGAACCGTTTCCCCAAGAATATATCATATTTGCGCAAGCTAACTGGAAAAACAAAATCTCTGGGAATGCATTCAACCTTCGGTATCCACAATGATAATACGGCTAACTGAGACAACGAATTTAGTTCTGTTAGGCTTGCATTCATTCCTCCTGTGCTGTCACATCCAACAACATCCCATCCCTGAAAGCTGCGATCCCCGATCAACAATTCTTCTAACTTCTTCAACCTTCCAATCAAATTCACAGGGATCCTTCTTAGCCTTTGACAACCTGTCACATCCAACAACCTTAACTCCTTGAGCTCTCCTATTTCATAAGGTAATTCTTCAATGGATAAGCACCACGTAAGAACAAGAATCTTAAGTCTCTGCAGCTTTCTCAACCAAATGAGGTCCTTGCATCCACACCTGATCAACACCAACGATTGAAGTTTCGTTGAGAGTTCAAGTGAATGCAATGACAAACACCCTCCCTTCAGAGACAAAACTTCAATTTCTTTCATCCTTTCAAAAAACCTCTCTGGAACATTCATACCATCATCCAGTTCTAGTAATAGAACTTTGAGCTGTGGACATACCAATCCTTCAGGAAGTTCTGCTAGTTTATTGCCCATTAACGAAATTGTTGTACAACCTTCAAAGCTTTTATCATGAAATGGCCACTCCTCCAACCCAATGCAAGCCTTTACCATGAATCCATATTCTTTAGATGATGCTATCTGAATAGCAACATCACGAACCAAGTCATGCATTTTCACATGTTTTTCAGTTTTAGTGCCCAACAACAAACAACAAGCTTTGAGGTCTTTGATTGCCACGTGAACTTGTTCCCTTGCATCTTCAATGGGCTCCCCATCTTGATGTAACCCATAGCCAACTGCATATCTCGTCAAGTCCTCGATTGGAATGATGTAATCTTCTGGAAATAAACAGCATAGCAAGAAACATAACTTGGTTTCCTTGGACTTCAAATAATCGTAGCTCAACTTAAGACATGCATATGCATTTTTTTCCTCAATTTGTTCCATGTCCGGAAATTGAGAGTTTTTGAGCTGTTTAGACACTCTTTTCCACTTAACTGCAGATTCATCTCTTAGAGCCCTTCCCAGTGTCACAAGTGCTATAGGCAAGCCGTGGCATTCTCTCGCAACATCCCTTGCCACTCTGTTCAAGGTAGAGTCCCCATCATCTAAACCTGCATTGATTCTGAATAAATCCCATGCTTCTTTTTCAAAAAAGAGACCTAAAAACACAGTTTTCTGGCACACCATATAAGCACATATGTCTCGACGACGTGTTGTTAGAAGAATTTTACAACCCCTGTGATCATCACCAAATGGGATCCCTATCTCTTTCAAGTCAATAGGTTTCCAAACATCATCCAGGATTATAAGCATCTTCTCCACTTCCTTCAGTCTATGCCGTAATCGATCTGCTCTCCCTCCTTTACTGTTTTCTTCAATTTTCAAACCTAACATATCTGCCATTCGGTTCTGAATGTCTATGACATTTGGATTCTGCGATACCGTAGCCATCAAAACTTCATCAAAAAGCTCCGACTCTGTGGCTATCCTGCCTATTTCTTTCACCAAGGTGGTTTTACCCACCCCTCCCATGCCGTACAGTCCGATCATATGGACGTTGTCATTTTTGAGAGCTTTCATAATCTGTTTCAAAGCTTCTTTTGAAGATTCTGAGGGCGTGAATTCCTTGGATGGAAGAAATTCTATGGGCTGAGGAGGAGCTTTGTGGGCCACTTTTGTAAACTTTGTGCTATTTTCTAAAAGTTTTCTGAAAGTCCCCGACTTCTTGGCCAGTGCCTTGCTTAACTTGAATTGTCGCATGCAGTTTGGACACCGAGTAAAGCATTTTCCATTTTTTCCTATTTCATTTTCCAAAGGCTTGGCACCTTCAATTTCGTTGTTTGCATCTTCCAGCCACTTTTTGACACCTTTCTTAATTTCTTCAGCATTCCTTTCAGCAGCTTCGACATCTTTTTGCAGACCATCTAGTGCTAAAGCAAGGTTCTCCTTTCGTTCTTTGAATTCTTCAACAAAATTGTTGAAACAGAACACGTAACGGAACTGCCTTCCTACTGGTTCCACCATGAGTTCTGCTATCTTAGATATAATGGATGCCACACATTCGATAGCCATTTTCCACCAGTCTGGAAATCAGAGAAATAAGGATACAGAACGTGAGAGTGAGTCACTACAAGTAAAACAGGCGCAGAGAGAATGGGAATAGGAATTTCATTACCTTAATCTGGGAAAATATGTGCGGAAAGCACTGGTACTGAGTGCTCAATGAAATAGTAGCGGGAGGAAGAAAAGGAGAAGGCCTTTAGCTCTGTATGGAATCCACCTTCAAAAGCAACAAGACAAGGTTTATTTGGCAGTGAAGAAGGACCTGAATTTATATTTAATTTAAAATTATTAAATTAATATATTTTTAATGTTTTTTTATTTTAATATATATATATATATATATAATATTTTAATATGTTTTTAAATAAAAAAATATTAAAAAAACATGTATATACTAAAAGAGAAAGGAGTTTTTCCATTTAATATTGTTCACCTAAATTTATTTTACTGTGTGAATGACAATAGTTGATTTTTTGAAACTTTCCATTTGATACTTTATTGAGCTTTTTTTTAACTCAAATTAAAGCTTAATTATGTATTTTTTAGGGGTGAGAGTTGAATTAAAATATAAATAACTAAAGTAAACAACTCGGGTAAAATAGTTAATGATTCTAAAATTTGTTTGCAAAGTTCGTTTTAATGAAAAATTAAAAAATTATTTTTCAAATATTATTCTAATCAATATGAAAAAACCTAAGAACCATAGATTTGAGAAAACTAAATAAAAACTTAACAATATATAAATTAAAAAATATTAGATATGTTATCCTCATTCAATATTAATAAGCAAATCATTTTAGAAAATTTATCTATTATAATAATCAATGATATTACAATATAAAGCTTAATTTTCTTATATTATGTCACGATTTCATATTTCAATAGCTTTCCTAACAACAAGCGATAGGAAAGATGAAATATTATGTCAGGATTTCATATTTCAATCAACTAACTGACACTTGTGAGTTAAAGCAGTAATTCCAATTAAAAATATTGTATTTTGATGACATAATTAAGATAATATAGAGACAGTGACAAAGAAATAAAGAAAAATGATGTGTAAAAGTACTCACCTAGCAAAGAAAGAAACGAGTGAAAGGTGCAGGATAATCACTTAGACGCCTCCATGGATGATGCCAGCTCGCTCCCAACAACAAATATAATTAACCTAAGCTCTGATCGGTCAAAGTTTTTTTTAGTTTTCTTTTTTTAAAAAAAAAAAAACAGATCGACAAGAAATAAAAAATTGCGAAGAAATAAAATTATTGAAACGCACTCAACAGAGGATCAAACTCAAGCAATAATTGTCTAATACGAGTGACCTTCTACAATATTAAAAAAGCATCCATAGTTACTTTTTTCATCCCTCTTTTATTGGTTTATTTTTTTTTCAGTCCTTCAAGTCTTTTTCTGTCGCTATTTCATCGAGTTGCTTTGCTCTTGAGTTGTTGTGCTTGCCCTCGAATATGCATTATGCTAGGAATTACAATTACATTACATAGAAAATTATAATTACATATTATAATTACAAATTTTAAAAACAAATTATGAGAAAGGATCAATATTACAATGTGAACAAATGAAAGGAGAATTTTAAATTTTCTTGTGACATGGTGACCAGGTAATCCAAGGAACCAATAGATTATCGCCACATGTTCAACCTTAGATTTTATTGTGACATGGAGATAAAGGTAATCTCAAAAGCTAATAGATGGTCGCCACGTGTTCAACTTTATCTGCCCACTAGGAATGGATAGAAAGTGGGAGAGAGAGAGGTTAAAAGGCTTAAAAAAAAAAAAAGGAAAGACAGAAATAAAAGAAAGGTTGAGAAAAAGGAAAGGACGTGGAACTAGAAGGAGAGGTTGAGGGAGGCAGAAATGGAAAGGGACATAGAAAGAAAAAAATATGAATATGTGATGTCCTATTTCTGATAAAAATACTCTGTTTTTTTTTATTTGAATGGGATTTTTTTATCTTTTATTTGGAATTTTTTGGACACTTTAATAATATAATAAAAAAAAATTAAAATATTGATGAAATTAAAATCAATAGAACTTTTTTCTATATTTTAAGTTTTACTTTTTGATAGCCTCGTTTGATTTTTATTTTTATTTTCATGCTCTTACAAATAATCCAGGAAATGAGGACCTGAAATCACGACAGCGAATAAGGAGAGAAATAACGTGTTTGTTCTTATGTATTTAAAAAAAAATTATTTTATTTTATTTTTATTTCAAATTAATTTTTTAAAAACTAGCTTGAAAATTAGTACAAAAAATAATGATAATAGAGTAGATGTCCAAATCAAAACACATAAATAGAGTATTTTATAAATATTTTGGATAAAAAATAGGTTAAAAACAAGTTTTTAAATAAAAAATCAAGCTTTATTATTTTATATAATTCAAATAAAATCAATTTATTTAGTTGTTCAAAATTATAACTCAAGTTCTGTAATGTCTTTTTAGAAGGAAAAAAAAAAGGCTTGTAACATAGAAAGGAAAAAAGGCAGTACAAACAGAAGAGACATCTGGTTTTTCTTGATAAAAAGAAAGGAAAAAAATTTCCTCTCCCAGCTGAATTTTGGCGACCGCTCACACAACGATAGCCTACAGAACCACCAGCCATGCCACCTTTCGAGACCCCAATCTCTCAATCTCAAAACCAGAAACAACCCTTTCTCCATTTAACCGAACCTCATAACTCCAGGAAAGTGAAGGACTAAACTATAGTGGCAAAAATCTTAAAGGGTTCTAAATTGTTTCTGTTACTTTCCCTTAATTTTCTAGACAAGCAAAAGGAGCTAAACTTATTCCCGACCAAAACGTCAAGAATTTCAGTAGAACAAAAGAAGAGATCATTACTTGACCAAAAACAACTAGTCAGCACCCAAAGAAACCGAGTGAATGAGAGAAAATTAAAGATTAATAGCTAGAAAACAATCAACAGATCCAAGAATTTTCTGTATGGTTTCCAAGAAAATGAAACGAAATGAGCAGCACAACCCTCTTTCTCCTCCAAGAAAAGAAAGAAAAAGAAAGGAAAGAAACAAAGAAAGTCAAACTTGGCTCCTCTTTTAGTGTTAAAAAAAAAAACAAAGAAGTTCGAGGAAGTGGGCAGCCTTTTTTCTGATGTTCATGTGGTGTTCTGCTGTTCACGCAGACTAAGAACTCCTACCATCGTAAAATCATATAATTAAAACACAACAATAACAAAGTAATAAGCAGCTAATTATGTGCGAAAATCAGAGAAATAAGGATACAGAACGTACGTGAGAGTGAGTCATTGCAAGTAAAAGAGGCGCAGAGAGAATGGGAATAGGAATTTCATTACCTCAACTTGAGAGAATATGTGCGAAAAGCACTGGTACTGATTGCTCAATGAAATGGAGAAGGCCTTTAGCTCTGTATGGAATCCAGCTTCAAAAGCAACAAGGCAAGGTCTAAGCATTTTGATGACATAATTAAGATACTATGCGTAGTAATATAGAGACAGTGACAAAGAAATAAAGAAAAATAATGTGTAAAAGAACTCACCTAGCAAAGAAAGAAACGAATGAAAGGTTCAGGATAATCACTTAGACGCCTCCATGGATGATATATACTAGCTCGCTTCCAACAACAAATATAATTAACCTAAGCTGTGATCGGTCAAAGTTTTTTTTAGTTTTCTTCTTTTTTAAAAAAACAAAAAACAGATCATCAAGGGAAAAGACTTGCAAAGAAGTAGAATTAATGGAACGAACACAACAAAGGATCAAACGTCACACACTCAAGTGAGGAGAGAAGGAGGAGAAAGAAAGGAAAGGGACAAGGAAGGCAGAAAGTAAGGTCACGTAGGGCCAGTCTTGTAGAAATTTTGAAAAGTAGCATGAAAGAAGAGGATAATAGAGTAGTTGTCAGAATCAAAACACGTATAAATAGAGGACAAAAACAGGGAGGGAGGCTGTTTTTTTTTTTTTACTGTGTCTGAGTGCTTTTTATAATTATATTTCATTTAAAAAATATTAAATTAATATTTTTTTTAATATTTCTTGTTATTATATATATATAATATTTAATAAATTTTTAAATAAAAAATATTTTTAAAAAGTATGTGTCACAATACAAAATTATAGTATAAATTAAAAGAAAAAGGTGTTTTATGGTCATTACTATTCACTTGACATGTAGATATTAATAATAAAATTTTTGAAAGTTTTCGATCTAGTATTTGAATTTATTTTTTTTGCATAATTGAATTTTTTTAAGCTTAATTGCATATTTTTTTAAGGAAATGGGTTGAATTGAGAAACATAGAAACTCGGCAAAAATATGTGGTTAAAATCAATCCAATTTTTTTTAAAAAACTCCTTCGTTGTTAAGGAAAGATTGGTAGTGTGAACAAATCACCAAAGTCAGCAGCAAGGAAGTTCCAGGAAGTGGGCAGCCTTTCTTCTGCTGTTCATGTGGTGTTCTGCTGTTCATGCAGACTAAGAACTCCTACCATTTTTAAAATAATATATTTAAAATACAATAATAAAAATATAATACGCATCTAATTAATGTATTAAGCAGCTAATTAATGCTGTTGTTCTGTCTTCTTGTTTTGCTATTTTCATTTTGTTGTATTTTTAAAAAAAATTATGATTGTGAAAGCTAGCCAAATCATTAGATCAAAGAAATTTAAAAGGGTTTTTGAAAGTGTGGTTGTCGTTGTTTTTTTAAAATGTTTTTCACTCAAAAATATATTAAAATAATATTTTTTATTTTCTAAAAATTATTTTTGACATTAACATATCAAAATTATTTAAAAACATCAAAGAAATACTAATTTAAAGTAAAGAAAAAAATAAAAAAATTTCAAAAATATTTTTGAAGAGTAAAAATAAACAGAGCCTTAGAAACTAGTATAGCTACGCCCAACGTTGTCCCGAGATAATTTTTATAATTTAAATTTTTTAATATATTTTTTATTTAATTATGCAATATATTCATAGAAAACACTCAAATTAAAATTATAGGCAATATATATATATATATATATATATATATATATATATATATTTCATCAAAATTCTCTAGTTTCATTCATGTATTTTTCTCAAAAAAAAAAAAATTGACGATATAAAAAGTAATAACAACCAGGAAAAGTATCCTAAGAAACTGTAATGATTTGAACTAAATTTTTTTTTTTATTGAAAACATAAATTTTTAATCCATGCATTTTTTTATTTTAAAAAAATGTATTTTTTATGAGTAACATTATTTTGCTCAAATGTCCCTAATACATAATTATTCATAAAGTAATGAAAATATCATAATAAAAATGCCTAATCTTCTTGAAAACAATTAAATAATTCAACAATCACTTAAATATTATTTTAATAAATTGATTGAAAGAATTTTTTTATTAAAAATAAAGAATAAAGAATAAAATGATATCTAAGATAAAGGTCATACAAGCCTTCAAAGATAATATATGTACGTGTATAATACAAATTAATAAATTCTAAGTAGTAATATTTAATGCAAGTTTAAGAATAAGAGTTTGCTTTGTGTTTTGTTGTGAGATTAACCATATCAAATTATTTAATATTAAATAATTGTGCTGTGTTATGAGTAAAATCAATAAATTATTTGGTGTTCTGCTGTCTTGTTGTTTGAATTAAAATTATTATTAAGAATATAAATTAAATTAAATATTGAAAAAACTAAATGAATTCCTTAATAAATAAATAAATTCTTTCTTTAGAAAGCATGGAAATGCAATGACATTGGCTTTTTAGAGAATACTACGATATTAACAGCCAAAAAAGTTATCGATAGCTGTGTAAATCATTGAAATTGCCACAAAAGCAGCCCAAATTATTTATGAATTGGATTCGATGGAAGGAAGATGGGAAGGGGGAAATTAAAGAGAGATGAAGATCTGCGCATGGCTACCTGTTTCTGAGAGAATTATGGAAAGTTATCCCTAACTCAAAACGGCACCAATTATAAGTTCATTAAAAAAAATCTGGAGTACAACAGATGGAAAAAATTCGAAACAACTCGTCTAGAATTTAGGCAAGAAGAATGAGCCAAGATTTTAATTGCAAGGAAATTTATCTCATTTTGTTCTGTTTTTTAAAATGATACAAGATATATTGCCTATTTCAAGTGAAACAAAATGGAATCGACAACCTTTAAAAAGAGTAGAGACAACATATGCATCACTCGAATTCAATAGCCTTTCTCCTATATTGACATGTGCTTTACATGCACCAACATTTCTTTCCTTTTTATTAAATAATATTCAACATCGGCGAGTGAGGATTTGGTAACTAACCTTATTAGTAGTGTTGGTTGCTAACTTGTCAGACGCGTTTTGGAACCATACATGGTCACCAAGAACAAATTCCTGAGGGCGATAAGACCTCAAATAGATAATATCTGGCAGGTTTGGTCAGGCTGTGACATATTCGATAATAACTCTTCAATTAAGTCCTAAATCTCATTTCATCTTTTCAATTTAATCCCTAATTTGACACCAACTCTTCAATTAGACCCAAAGTTCATCGCACCTGAGGAAAGCCCTCTTCTTTCAATTTAGCCCCTTATTATCTTCAATTTAATATCGAATTTTATTCGATCCAAGCCCAAAAAGGGCTAAGCGAAGATAGAATAAAGGAAGGGAAAGAAGATGAATAATTGCCCAACTGAGTTAACGTGTTATGGTCTTTTCTCTATGATTCGGGTTGAACATTTGACATTTATCCTTTTTTTCTATAGTCTTTTCTCCATATTCGTTGTGACGCTGCACACGTGCGACAACCAGTAAATCTATAGTTAATTTCATTTTTTGATAAAAGATAATACCATCGGTATAGAATGGTTACCAACTCTTAGTTTAATATGCCTTGTAGCCAATCGGTTAGTTACACGAGGTATTATTATATTCATGTAAATACATATTTATTATTAATAAAGGCTTAATTTAACTTTAATATTCATATAATATTAGATTAATGAATCTAGAGTATAGATAAAGTTTATGAGACAAAAATGCTTTGCAAAGGAAATTATAAAGTTGTTATAATTATGAGATTTTTAATGCATCAAAGTATTGTTAATAAAATGTTCTTGGTTGATGCTCTCTTAAATACTGGATATTTATTAGAGCCATAAAGACTGATACATATTATGTTTTTTCCTTTATGAAATGAAGCAACTATTCTCATAAGTTGAGCTATAAGGGATACCTAAAACTAAAATGTATGTGCTTGTCATAAGACATGTACACTGAATTGACCCGCATGAGAATTCCATATGGAGAGATTACCTATGTCTATGGAAAGACTCACGTGACGGTTGTATATGTAATCCTTAGACTTGAGATCACTAAGTTATCTTATATAGAGAATGTTATGCTTTGATCATGTTACATGTTATCTTAATTG
>Ga0325403_1005424_pt1 | contig 12034 bp, 5 predicted proteins | sample PopdelMetagenome_19_FD_205665 | JGI IMG/M metagenome (GOLD analysis project Ga0325403, IMG submission 205665) | Populus deltoides microbial communities from Bellville, Georgia, United States - Xylem-PdKOR-R4 | ecosystem: Host-associated > Plants > Phyllosphere > Stem > Wood/Secondary xylem...
TCATTTACATGATGTGCCAAAGACCATCACTTCTGATCAGGGCAATGAGTTTTTTAATCATTTTTGGTGTACATTGTGAAACTATATGACTCTATATTATTATTCAGTAGCACAACACATCCACAAAAAAATAGAGTCGATGAATAGAACAATTAAAAACCTTATAAGAAACATTTATGGTGACAAACTGAAATAGTAGGATTATGCCCTTGTAAAAGCAGAATCTTCATACAACAATGCTAAACACAGTGCCATGAGTAAATCACCATTCGAGATTGTATATCTATAGTGCCCTAAGCATGTGCTAGATCTTATAACAGTTCAGAAGGGTGTTGGGTTTAGTATTGTTGCCGAGAAAATAACAATGAATGCACAAGCTACTATAGAGGATATGAAGCAAAAGTTGATGAAAACTAATACTGAATACAAGGAAGCTACTGATAGACATCGTCATGCTAAAGTGTTCCTTCATAAAGAAAGATTTTTGGTGGGGTCGTATAGCAAGCTACAGGTGAAGAAATATTGTCCTTACATCATCATTAAAAAATTATTAACAATGCTTATGTTATCGATATACCTAATAATATAAGTATTTCCAAAACTTTTAGTGTGCTAAACATTTATCCTTTCTATAATAATTAGCCTTTGTATCCAGAGCTTGAAGGTAACTCGAGGTCGAGTCTTTCACAAGTAAAGAGGAATGACATGCAATGTGTTACAATTACATTTATAGAGGATAGATAAGGTTAAGCCTAAAAAAAAGCTCGTGAAGAAACCCATAAGCATATGATATAAAGCCTGAAGTTGCTATTTTTCTATTTTAATTATTTGTTTTGTATTTAGATTGGAACTTTTAATTTAATTAGTATTTTACTATTTAGGAATTCTAATGTTAGATGAATTATATTAGTTAGGTAAGTTTTAATTATGAATCATTTTTTATAAAGAATTTTAGTTTTAATTATGTATCATTTTATGTAAAGGATTTTAAGACTAATATAAACACGGATGTCTAGTTTATTTTGAGATGTAAACTATTCAGACTTTTAATAAAATATTATAGAGTTTTCTCTAAATTTCTCTATAACATAGGTTTGTAACCTTAGGGCTTGAGAACCCTAACTTTTATCCACGCTATATTTCGTGTCATACATACTTTTATATGTGTGTGTATGTGTGTGTATAAAATTGTCAAACAATAAATATACATATGGATACCTAAAACTCGATGAATAAGATATGAATAATTAATTTTTTTACCCGATGAGTAACAGGCTAGATATGGATATAAAGAAACATGATCCATGAATACTCATTATCATCCCTAATCTTATGAGAAAATCTTGGCAATTTTACTAGACTTAAAGAATTTATGATGTTTTTAACCAAAAAATTTAAATAACTAATAATCACTTTTATCTACACAAAGCCTAAATCCAAAAAAGATGCAGATTTTTCTCTGAAAATATTTTGGATGAGTTAAGGGAATAATATTTCATCAAACTAAGATTCTTAGAATAAAAAATCTCTAACTATAAACCCAAAAAAAGATGTCTGTAAACACCAATTATATATAAATGTTTAGTTTAATGATAAATTTTCTTTTAAAGTAAGAAAAAACGATTTGATGGATAGAACTCGAATTTAAACCTAGAGTAATAGATAAGACAAGTTTGTGCATCCACGCATAAAGATTTTCGCACAAAGATTTTCTAGTTTGGTGAACTTTTGAACAATTTAAGAATCTTAGGCTCTATTGCTTTCTAATTAGAGCTATAATTATTGGATTCAATTTGAGATCTAACTCGGCCTAAGATCTTGGTTTTGGGTTAACAAGATCAAACCCAAAATGAGTTACAAATTGACCTGTTAGGTAACTTGAGTTTAATCGAGTTAATGTGCATCTCAGTTCGAAAGAAGACTTGACTTAGATTAGGTTTTGAGTCGACAAATCACCAAATCAACCCACTATAACAAGTTTAATGACTACAACAAGGTCATCCTACTACGTATTGTGGAATGTTAATAAATAAATTTGATCTCTAATCTTGATTTGATGACACTTAATCAACTAAGAACATCTTCAAGAAAAGAGCTAAAACAAAAGCTAAAAGGATAAGAAAAAATTTTTTTGCTTTCATTCCTTATTTTTATAGCTCCAATAAGAAAGCTATATTGAAGAGCCAAAATAGATATTTGAAGGGAGATGCTATTTTGAAGAGCTAAATTGATAAAATAGCATTTTGAATAGTGTAAATATGGTTTTTATTATTCTGTATACTCCAATGAAAAAAAACTATTTGAAAAGTCAATTATATTAAAGTGAGAGAAATAAGTACTTTATTTTTTCTTCAATGAGTTTGATGTTATTTTTTTCTACATGACTGCATTTAATTGGTTTATTTTTTTATTGACCTCACTTTATTGGTTTTAGCTTTTTTGAGAGATATGTAGGAATAATATTTTTGAAATAGAAAAGGTATTTTGATATTTTGTTTAGCACTTCCTTTAAAGCATGTAAAACAAGTATAGAAGATCCAAAATAATATTTTATTTTTATTTTTGACTTTCCATTTATCACATTCTTTGGAGTTGCTCTAAGTTGAAGAGCTATTCCTAAATGTTGGTAATCTGATATATTGGTAAAAAGAGCTAAAAGTTTTTTTAAAATATTTTTATGTAAAAAAGAGGTTTTAATTGGAATTGTATTAGTTGCTTACTATTAATAAATAATTGTATCAATATCAAATATATTAAAATACAATTAACTTTACTAAATGGTTTGTTTTTTTTTATTAGAGTGCATATATAAAAAAATAATACATATTTAAATTATTTAAAAAGTTATATTATTAATTTGTCTCTTCTAAAATAGCTTCTCTCGATGCCATGAAAAGAATGTACAAAACAATCCCAAATCTGAATTTTGTGCTTATTTGTGTAATAAATACGAGATGGGCTTCTGGTTTCTATCATGTGATGTTCATGTATGTGTAACTAGTTTAGCTGAAGTCTCTTCTTGTCAGGTATCTCTTTGTTGGCCTGTGTATTGGCTTTCAGTGCTTGAAATCCTAGGATTAACCATGCAATGAATCAGATCACTGAAGAGAAAAAAGAAAAGAAAAGATTGCCACCAAAATTAGAAAATCAGCTCAATTCGAAAGACTTTTACCAAAAAGCATTAGTCTAGCAATAGAAATAAGCTGTGTTTAAATATTTAAAACTTAATTAAAAATTATCCCAACAGTTCGATAATTGCTCGTGATCATCTTGTTTTCCCTCTCTTCTCAAGGGATTTCTGCTATGGGTTGTAATTTTTCACCCACTTTACTCATTCTTTTAGGACTCCTGGAAAAGAAAAGGATTAACCAAACCATAAAAATGAGAATTAAGTATTAACCTTGCGCATGGAGGAGTAAGGACTTTACAAGAATGAAGAATCTTGATTTTAGTTCCCTTCCCTCTCTCTTTTTTTTAATTTAAAATCATTTTTTTCTTGGTTTTTTTTTTCTTTTTTGAACCACAAATGTATAGTGTTTAATTTTTTATAATCATATTTAGTTTAAAATTAATTTTTTATATATATTTGAGTGCATCATAATTCATAATTCAGAGAATCACATCTAGTTTTCAGGGAATGATGTTCTTAAGATTCTTGAACATGCAATTGATTTAGATTTTACAGATCAAAACAATTAACAGATTAATTAATCAGCCACATAAAATCGTCTTTTTTTTATTTTCAAAATGCCCTATCAAAATACTCTCGCAGAAACAATCATCTCCTTAACCATGAGCCTGAACAGGAGCGGAGACAGGGGAAGACTGGTAGGGACCCGACACCTGCAAGGAAAATTTTTTTCCAGCTCCTTTCAAGTTCATTCTTAGTATTCTGCAAAAATCACAATATTTTAGCCCCTTTTAATTTTATATTTTGGTTCCACCCCTGAGCATAAAAGTTTTTTTTTTTTTTTTGAAGTGTCGTGCATTTCATTAAGCAGTTTTGCCCATCTAATTTTTATGTTTAAAAATATAATTATAATTATTTTTTAAAATATTTTTTACTTATAAAAATATAATTTTTTTAAAAGCATTTTTTGAACGCATTGTGAAACACCTTATTACCTACTTCAATGACTTATTACATCCTTCAATGACGATGAATCTTACAGTAGTTCCGAATACACAATAACTTCAAGATCCTAAGCTATTTTCATCATCGGCAGCAAGATGACTAATTCCACGTCGCAGCCACAAATTCGTACCGTTCATCCTTCCAAGTGCGCAGCTGCTAATCAAATTTTGAAATTGCATCTGTTTTATTATGTTTTCAAGCAATAAATTTAGAGTAGTGGATGGAGAAATGTATCCCCAAGTTTACTGCTAAAAACAAAGCTACGGTTCAAATTTTCAACCCCCGCCTTAAATTACATTAATCAGGAAGCAAGGGTCCCTTAATTCTTGGCCAAATATCTACACCAAGGCAGCAAAACAATTAACGATGGGTTGATCCTCGCCTCCATTAGAGCAATGTCTTCCGCAAGATTTTATCTTTTCATCCTTCCTCGAGAAAAATCAGTTGCCCTGAGACAAAACTATGTACAAATGCAACTTAATTCCCCAAGTAAAATGGAGAAGTATAGTTCCTTGCTTTAAAATGTCATCAGCTCCTTCCCACGTCTTTGCCAGAAAACTCTCCACCTCCAAAAGAAGCTGCTGCTGCAGCCACATCAAGACCACCACCAATAGATGTAATGAGTGCTGATAGACCACCACTAGGGTTCCCACCAGCAGCCATCCCAAGTTCAAGAAAATCAAGAGTAGCATGCTTCGGCCCAAATATGGAAGGAGTTCCCATCATCAATTCATTCAATCCAGAACCTCCATCACAAGGCAGGCCAAGTCCAAGCCCTGCAGCAAGTGAGGCATTTTCAGGCTCCATTTGCCTATGACCCCATTGCGTATTGTCTTGCTGGGTAGATGATGGAGAAGATGACACAATCCCAAGCCCACGAAGCAATGATGCATTTGTAGCGGCAGCTCCCATTTGAGCAGCTTTCTGTAACAGTGCAGTAGCGGATATAGCTGGTTGTGGTGGAGGTGCATATTGCCTACGTTCTTGCCCTGCGGTGCCAAAAATTGATGACCCATGATTAGTGGAGAGACACAGAGAAATAGGTTCAGCTGAAGATGATGGAGCAAGGTCTGTTGGGCGATCGGGATGGGCCATTGCATGGATTAGATCAGTAAAAGCAGGAGTCTGAGGTGTCTGCAAGCTTCCTGAAGCAGTTGAGGAAGCAAATAAACTAGCAAACACGCTACTGGTGCTGCTGCCATTGCTGCTTGAGCTAGTGCTACTGCTGCAGCTTCCATTGAACCCAGCAGTTACTGTGGCCGGCATAGGTGCCCGTGCCGGTGCTTCTTCTATAATTTGTGTAGGATTATCTGGTAATTCTGTATGAAGTCAATTTGAAAAGATTAAAGGAAATAAAGAAGACATTAAATGGGGGGCACTTACATACAAACATGGAAAGTAAAGCCTTTCTTTATGAAGAACTTTAGAAGAAAAGGCAAAGAGTCAATAATTGTTCCCTTTATCTAAACTAAACCCAAATCTCTTTCCTTTTTAGCTTTTGAATCACTTGAGTTCTTTGCCAGAGATTGCACAAGCTGAATCTCAAAATTATTTTCAATACCTTATTTTTCTTCCTTTCTTAGCGCTACAAATCTATTCAGTGCCATTTAACTTAACATAACAACAAACATCAGTAGAAGACAAAAAACTACTAAACTCCAAGGTCTAAAGAACGACAAAGAGAGATGACAACAAACAACACAAGGATTTTCTTGTTTGATTAAGACAAAACTCCAAAACCGACAAAAGTTACAGAATATTTGAAAGTTTCAAAATTTAGCTCCAAATTTTTTTACCTGGACTCTGAATTGCCAAGACTGGAGTTGGTGTCATCCCAGTTGACTGAGCTAGCCCTGGTGGAGCCTGACTCAGACCGGGACCTAAATCTGGGGCCACTGGTGGTGGTAGTGGTGCTGGTGGTGGAGATGAATTAACTTGCACTTTCGGGTCAGATTCCGGATTATGATTTGGGTTTGGGTTCGGAGTCTGAGTTTGAGCTCTACCACTCTCGTCCGCCAATGCATCGCAAAATGCTCTGTGTGTAATAAAGCTATCCCTCCTTCATAAACCAACCAAAACAACAAAACTTCAAAATCCAAACAAACCCACCAAAAATCACATCAAGAACAAAGATTTGATGCCACTATTACCTTGAAAACAGGGTACCACAATCACATTTATACTCTCTAGTACCACAAATCTTTGAGTGAGCCTTCCAGTCAGACTGAACAGCATACTTCTTCGAACATTTATCGCATTTCCACTTCTTTTCCCCATGTTTTCTGCAAAAATGCTTCTTTATTCCTGTAAGATCGCCAAGAGCTCTTGATGGATCATGGTGTACACAAGTTGGTTCTGGACATACATAAACTCTCTTCTTCACTTCGTTACTTGATCTTTGCCTTAATTTCCATGGTAGATTATGTCCTCGTCGATGAAGTTGCAAGTTTTGGTCTCTTTGAAACCCTTTGTTGCATATTTCACATACAAATCGATTTGTAGCTAAAAGGGTCTTTGGCGATAAGGCTATCACCTCTGCTTCTGGATCTACTAGAAATTAAAAAATAAAAAACAGAAATCAATTAACTTTAATTAACCCAAAACTGATAAAGCTTCAAGCTCTTTTCTTTACCTGGCATTCCAGGGAGGTTGCGTTTTTTCTTGGCGATAGCAACTGTCTTGGACGGTGTTTGTTGTTGTGGTGGTTGGTAACCAGAGGAAGAGACACTAGCTTCACCAGAAGCAGCTGGGGAATTATCTAAATCAACAGGCATGATTCCTACTTGAAACCCCCAAAAAAACACGAAGGCAAAAATCTATAGCATTTATAACTTGTTAAGAATTTTGAAAGAGAGCCAAGTTTCTCTTTTTCTACTTTCTAGGGTTTGGTTTTTCTATGTTCTCTCTCTCTCTCAGCTACCAGTCAATGGAACTTTTTTTCTTGTTGGGTGTTTTTTAACTTACCTAACATCTCTCCCGAGAGTCACTTCTCTGACCAAAATCTCACATTAACCGAAGAACTCAATGATTAAACGCAGAGCACCACTGTAATACAAGTTAGTTTACAACATTAAATAAAAAAACACCACAGAAACCAAAGCAACCGGCCGACTGATGATCTATGATCTAATGGTCAAAGTTGAATCTAGAACACTGAAAACTAAACGAAGATCAGAAATGAAAGGTGTTGTAAGGCTGCTATAGAAAAAAACAGAGAAGGAGATTTCGTGTGAAAGCTTGAGAGAGAGAGAGAGAGAGAGAGAGAGAGATTTTGGAGATGATAAAGTATTTGGCCTTTACTTTAGCTTCTTCACTTTTCAGAGATGAGAAAAAAAGATTTTGACAGAAAGAGACTCTTAAAAAAACACATGGGTTAAGTGAATTTGGCTAGTGTTCACTAATCTTATTTAATTAACTATTTTCCGTTTTCTAATGCAAGGCATCTCAATTCTCATGTTAACGTTTTCAAATTGTTTTTTTATATATTTTTTTTAAAAAAATTAATTTTAATATTAATATTTTAAAACAATTTAAAAACACTAAATCTTTTTAAAAAAAATCAAATTTTAATAAAAAAACAAATTAAAACTCAATATCAAGTACCCTTTAAACTCGTTTCAAAACATGATTAAGGGAGGTTATTACAATGGTATTCCAATCTAAATTTTAGATATATCTTTTTAAGATTTGATTCATCCATTCACTTTAAATATATTATTTTAAAATTTAAAAAAAAATTATGTTGAAACAAAAATTTTGTTAAAATAATTTGAAAATAACCACTAGTAAAAAAAGATCAATTGGCATTGGAAATCCAACTAAAACATGTTCATGACATATTGGGTTTTTGTTTTTGCTTTATCATGTGTTATTTAAAATGTTTTTTTCTTTAAAATGTATTAAATTAATATTTTTTAAATATTTTTAGATGATTTTGATGTGTTGATATTAAAAATAAAAAATATATAAAACAAATATCATTTTAATTTATTTTTAATTAAAAAATATTTTAAAAAAATATCACGTTGCACAGTATAAAACACACACTTTGTAAATTTATTAGTTTTAACTAGTTTGTATGTTTGTGTGGAGGGACTAAAATGTTTTTAAACATAAAATAAATATTTAGGACTCGTGAAATTTTTTAGCATGATTATTAAATCCGAAGATATTATCGGTTGAAATTTTTGTTCCTTCAAAATAAATTTTTCTATTAACATATTTATTGTTTATCTTAGCAAATGTAATGTTTTTAATTGGAATAATTTCTTTTATTGAAAAAATATATTTTATAATTGTTAAAGCAAGTTGATAAAAAAAAATCAAAATAGTATTTTTATATTTTGTGATTGAAAGCAAAAAATAATAAAATCATGTTTAAAATAAATTTTAATAATAAAACACTAATTTCAATCTAATTTTCTTGAATAATTTGTTATTAGTATTAATATTTTCATATCAGATATATAATATTTGAAAAGAATTATTGAAATTTAAATAAAAAATTATTATAATATTTAAGAATCATGTAAAAATTAAATGGTTAGTGAATGATAATTTTTTTATAGGGTATAAAAAACCAAAAACAAATCAAGAAAAAAAAAACATCAAAGGGCCAGTGACAGGTGTGCTTGTCGTGCTTTATTTTTCTGAAAAAATATGATTGGCAACAAGATGTCCGTCAAAATTATATATATATATATATATATATATATATATATATATATATATATATATATATATATATATATATATATAACTCGCTACTTAGGCTGCCCCATAAATTTGTTATAAATTTAGCTTTTTTTAGCGTGAACAGTGAAACATTAATGTTATAGGTTAATACAAATAAAATGCAATTAATAAATTCAAAGGAATGAATATAAAAATAAAAAGCAACATTAATAAAATAATATAATATAATCAAACAATTAGTCACGATGCTTCTATTGAAGCTGCATTGTCCAAGTTTATAATTACAGGAGGAGAATTACCGCAGATTTGTCGTTCTCAGACACGCAGGTGATTTGTCGTTTTATGAAGTGTTCGAGTTCGTTTTGTGATTTGTCGTTTTATGAAGTGTTCGAGTTCGTTTTGTGAATGATGGACATGATGGTGTGTGGGGTAGAGAGAACTTGTGAAGTGTCAATGTCGTGGTACTTTAAAAATTTATTAAAAGTCAAAGGACTTTTTTTCTTTGTTTTGATTTTTTTTTGTATTTTAGCCAACACGCTTTTGACACGTGCTTGATTTCCAACTCCCTTTCTTACTCTTGTTTTTAGAAGACACGTTGCCTTCTTTTTAATTTTATTTAATTGTTGTGCCTTGAGGATAAAATTTAACCTCGAAAGTAGAAGTAATTTTTATTTATTTAAGTTATTGTTATTATTTGTTAAAGTATTTTTTATTTAGAAATATATTAAAATAATATTTGTTTTATTTTTTAAAAAAATATTTTTCATATTAACACATCAAATAATTTAAAAATAACAAAAAACTATTAATTTAAAAAAATTAAAAGATAAAAAAATTAAATTTTTTTAAAAATAATTTTAAAATAAAAAAATAAATAGCACCATTCCCTCTCTCTCTTTCTAGTTTTTTTAGAGGAAAGCTAAAGCCCATCCTTGGTCGCGAGAAGAAACCAATGAGGATATAATACGAGTACACACGCGAAAGGATTTCTTGCTTCTTGAAGCAACCATTAGAGTAAGATAAGATTCAGCATTCTATTTGAGCTGGAATGTGACAACACTAGGGCCTCTTGTAGATTCAGTATTCTTGTCCTTCATGCTTGATTTGATCTCATAAGCAATCAAAACATAAAAAATAATTAAAAATTAACTAATTAGATAAAGTTAAGTCCATTAATATTTTATTTGGCTTTATTTTTATTGTAAGTGTGTGTGATGCAGTGAGACGTCAGGATCAAGAAGTCATCATCTAACTATTTGGTTTAGGGTCACTAGTTTTGTATAAAATTCTAGGGTAAAAAAATAATTATGGCTAAAGAATGCAAGGTAAGCTATATTGTGTGGTCAAAATGTGGCTCAAATATACTAATAGGTTCCTAATTGATGGTTAATCTATGACTTAGAATAAAAATTTATTCTCATGAATAAATTTGACATTTTAAATTTATTATGGGAACATATGTTTAAATAAATTCTTATGGGAAGAATTCATGTTGGTGCCCTAACAAGGTCCAATTATCCTATAAGGCGAAATAGTTTTCCACAACTCATATGTTGTGGTAAGAAATACTCTCATTTAAAAGTGGTGAATACTCGAAATAATTTTGGAAATTTCATGTCAACTTGTGGTATTTAAATGCCAGCCTACTTGTAAGTCCAATATTTATATTAGAATATTGACCATTAATTCTCATGAATTAAAATTTTTAGGGGTTATTGAAATTTTGATCAAGTTCTCATGGATTCAATAAATTAGTTATTAAGTCAAAAAATGCATGCACATATATTTTTTCAATTTTTGTGTATATATAAAAAATGTTAAATCATACCATATGTTTCTATATTTTTTTAAGCAAAATATGATTTTCATCTTTTGAGAGGCTTGACTGAATGCACACTAAATGAAATATGTTTTTATATTTTTGAAATGAGAAAATATTTTCAGAAATTTTGGTGGAAAAATGGGTATTTGAATACCAGATCAACATTTTACAGTGTAAGTCTACAACTTCAATATTAAATATAATTAGGGTAAAAATATATGAGGAACCCACAAATAATTTTAAATTGATCTTTGAATTTTTTCTAGAATTTTTAGGAATTTACTTGGGCCTGTTTGACAAAAAAAAATCATTTTCATTCAAAACAAAATTGTCAAAAGGCTGTGCTTTCCAAACAACCCCTTAGGCCAAAAATTATTCAATAAAATAAAAGTAATCAGCTAAACAAAGCTTTAGTACCTAACCCGAAAAAAAACAATCGGGTTGACTCAACAACACTGGTTCAACCCTAAACCGAACCAAAACATAATTTGACATGAAAAACTAAAGCAAAACAAACAATTAAACCAAAAACATATCAAAACTAAAAAAACACAAAAATATAATTTTTTTTGAAAAAAAACATATCAAACACCAAGAACATGATGAACATTTAAATTGAAACCCAATAAACACAAATCACAAACCAGACAATAGAGGTGAGCAAAAAAATTGAAAAACCGATTAAACACAGAAAACAGAAAAAAATAACAGAAAAAACCGAACCATGAAAAAAACTGATTAAATTGATTATATTTTTTAAAAAATCAACCGGTTCAGTTCGGTTTCGGTTTTATAAGCCTGAAATCAAAAAAATCGAACTAAACCCAAATAAAAAAAACAAAAAAAAAACAGAGTCAAACCGGAAAAACCGAGCCAAACTGAAAAACTAGTTTTTGTTCTAAAATAACCAAACCAAAACCAGTCGGTTTGAACCGGTTTCGGTTTGTTTTTTTGAAAAAAAATCGGTTTGGTTACTTTTTTTAATAAAAACCAAACCGAACCGAAAATAATCACCCTACCAGACAAGTTTTCATGTAATCAAGGGCAAGGTTTTGTTCATAATCATGCATATATCAAGAATCAAACATCCATTTTCTTTGATTAACACTTAAAACCACGATTTGATCAAAATGTGTTTGAGTAGTCAAAAAAACTCTAGAATTTAAATGCATGAATAAGTGTTATTAATGCATTTTAACCCTAGATTATTTGTTAAAGATAACAAGTTAACATGTTCGTGCCAAGAATTAACTCAAAACAACTCCAAAACAAGAGGCTAAGATAAAGTTCATGCAAATAACATGAACCTAGAATCTAGAAAATTTCCAGAAATTGAAGAACTACCGTTAAAACCCAAATTTAAACTTCTAGGCCTTTAAATA
>Ga0325403_1005426_pt1 | contig 12033 bp, 4 predicted proteins | sample PopdelMetagenome_19_FD_205665 | JGI IMG/M metagenome (GOLD analysis project Ga0325403, IMG submission 205665) | Populus deltoides microbial communities from Bellville, Georgia, United States - Xylem-PdKOR-R4 | ecosystem: Host-associated > Plants > Phyllosphere > Stem > Wood/Secondary xylem...
TTCGAAATCAGACTAAATTATGAAATCTAATTGAGATTTTGTTTTACAACAGCTTGGCATATTCTCTATCTATCTATATATATATATATATATATATATATATATATATAGACACACACACACACTCAAGTAAGGTCACAGAAAGTCCAAAGAGGTTTCTTGTGGGGAAAAAAAGAATGGAATTTGGGAATTACAAGAGACATTAAAAACAGCAGCGAGTCATGCAAGACAAACAAAATCCCATAAGGATTATGAAATGATAAAATGCTCTTTGTTTAGACTCTGAATCCTTTCTTATTTATTCCACGACAAGAGATGGCTTTATATATAGCCTTTACATCAAAACTGAAAGCCTAAAAATACTGAAACAAAATGAGCACTCTGCCTCAACTGATTGACCGTAACAATAGGTCATTATTATGACTTAGTAAGTTCTACTAACTCGCTCAAACAAAGACTCAATCAAAGACTTATTCAAATCCACTTCTGCATCTCCTAGTTCCCGCTTGATTTGCACCAACAAACCCTCCTTAAGCTAGCCTTGGTTCACAAGGCTTAGCTTATCTCCAACCGAACCAACTCCAAGCTTGTGCATTAGACTCTCAAATGTTTCTCTCTTCAGCGGCTTTGTAAAAATGTCTGCTACTTGCTCTTGTGATCCACAATGTTCAAGCCGTAATGTTCCTTCATTGACTAAATCTCTTAAGAAATGAAACCGTACCCCAATGTGCTTGCACCTTCCATGAAAAACAGGATTCTTAGAGAGCTTAATCGTTGAAGTATTGTCACACAAGATGACTGTGCTTCCCTCTACATCGTATTTCAGCTCTTCAAGTATCCTATTGAACCATATAGCTTGACACGCACAAGATGATGCAGCCACATATTCTGCTTCAGTGGTGGAAAGTGTAACAATTGGTTGCTTCTTTGATGACCAAGCAACAGCTGCATTGTCTATGAGGAAGACGTATCCGGATGTGCTCTTCCTGCTATCAATGTCTCCAGCAAAATCACTATCTGTGTATATCAACATCTCACCATCTCCACCTCTCTTGTACCAAATACCAAAATCCATCGTACCACTCAAGTACCTTAGGACTCTTTTCGCAGCTTGTAAATGCATAAGTGTGGGTCTCGACATGTATCGGCTCAGAAGACTTACAGAAAATTGCAGATCAGGTCTTGTTGTCGTGATGTACATAAGACTTCCTATTATTTGTTTATAATAGGTCTCATCAACACGTTCTCCATCAACGTCCATATCAAGCTTGTTTCCTGGCACCATCGGATTGCACACTGCATTACAATTCTCCATGCCAAATCTCTGCAAAACTTCAAAAGCATATTTCCCTTGAGAGATGTGAATCCCGAGAGGAGTCTGCAACACTTCAATGCCCAAAAAATATCTCATCTTGCCAAGATCTGACATATCAAACTCCTTTTGCATTGATTCCTTGAAATCTTTCACCATTGACTCATCATCTCCTGTGTATATAAGGTCATCCACATAGATACTAACAAGCAGAATATTACCGATTTTATTTGTCTTGAAGAACAGTGTTTCTTCGTTCTGTGATTTCACGAGACCCTCCTTGATGAAATACTCCTCAATTCTGCTAAACCACGCCCTTGGAGCTTGCTTTAATCCATACAAAGCCTTATGGAGTTTATACACTTTGTCCTCTGCTCCTTTGACCACATACCCTTTAGGTTGTTGAACGTATACTTTTTCTGCAAGAACTCCATGAAGAAAAGCCGATTTTACATCTAATTGATAGATGTCCCATCCCTTATGAGCCGCACTAGACAACAGGGTTCTGATAGTATCCATTCGTGCCACCGGTGCATACACTTCAGTGTAATCAATTCCATGTTCTTGAGAGTACCCTTTAGCCACCAAACGCGCTTTGAACTTGTTCACTTCTCCATGTTCGTTGAGCTTGGTTTTGTAAATCCATTTTACTCCAATGCACTTTGCCCCTTTTGGTAAATTTGAGAGCTCCCAAGTCTGATTTTTCACAATCGAATTCATCTCTTCATCCATGGCTTCTCTCCACTTTGGACTCTTCTCTGCTTCTTCGAAGCTTAAGGGATCGGTTGAATAGATTTCCACCATGTTGACTTCATCTTCTTCATCGTCATCTCCGGTAACATAGTCACTGAGATAGGATGGATGTCTTCTCACTCTTCCATCCCTGACTTCGATTTGTGAAGAAATCTGAGTTTGATCGGCAGCTTGGTCTGCAGTTTGGTCTGCAGTTTGGTCTTCTTCGACAGTCTCCACAGGCTGCTCTTCATAAAAGTATTCTTCTTCATCTCCACTATCTTCCCATGTCATGTCATCATCACTCCAAGTCAGTTCTGTATTTGTATGATCACGTTCTTCCTCCCAATTCCAACCTTTTGATTCCTCAAATACAACATCTCTGCTCACTATGACTTTCTTGCTCTGCGGATTGTATAGCCGATACCCTTTAGATTCTTCTGAGAAACCAAAGAATATGCAGGTGTTGCTCTTATCATCCAGCTTACTCCTTTTCTCATCAGAGATGTGCACATGAGCTATGCTTCCCCATACTCGAAAGTGCTCCACACTTGGCTTCACTCCACTCCAAGCTTCTTGTGGAGTGATGTCCTTCACAGCTAGTGTAGGGCATCTGTTGAGAACATAGAAGGTCCAACTCACAGCTTCTGCCCAAAAAACTCTTGGTACTTTTCGTGTTGAAAGCATAGACCTGACCATGTTCATAACCGTGCGATTCTTCCTTTCTGCAGTACCGTTTTGCTGCGGTGTATAGGCCGTGGTTAGCTGTCTCCGAATACCCTCCTCTTTGCAGTAATTAGAGAACTCATGAGAAGTATACTCCCCTCCTCGATCAGTTCTTAAGCATTTGATACTCTTTCCGGTCTCAGTTTCCACTTGCTTTTTGAATATCTTGAACTGATTGAATGCTTCTGACTTCTCCTTCAGAAAGTATACCCATGCCTTCCTACTATAATCGTCTATGAGACAGAGAATGTACCTCTTTCCAGTGGTGGTTGTGGGACTAATGGGACCACAAATGTCCGAGTGAATCAACTCAAGTACTTCTTTGGCTCTCCACATGCTCTTCTTAGGAATGGGATTCCTCGGTTGTTTGCCTACTAGGCAATCTGAACATGTAAACTTCTGTGTGTCGAAGTTTGGTAGACCGCGCACCATCTCTTTGCTTTGTAACGTTTTCATGCCGCGGTGACTAAGGTGTCCATAACGCTCATGCCACAGTTTTGCCATGTCTTCCGTAGCCGTCTTCAAGCAGCATTGTTGATTGTCTTCATCACCACCTTGATCGATCAACATAAACATTCTGTTCATGCTCATCTTGCTCTCAGCCATTAGCCCTTTCTCATCATGATAGATCTTACAGAAACCTTTCCGTAGGATGATGGTTATCTCCTTCTCTTGTAGCTGACCAAGACTCAACAGGTTGTTTTTGAGCTCCGGCACAAAGTACACATCATTTATATTGTATGTGACATCGTTTAGTACGAGTTTTACACTTCCTTTGCCAACCACCTCCATACGTTTGTCATTGCCTAGCTTGACTGAGTGCTTGAAATCGCCACTCAATGTTGAGAACAGCTCTTGATCTCCACTCATGTGATTTGAGCACCCTGAATCAAGAAACCATGCCCTCTTTCTCAGGTTCTCTTGCTTTCCAGAATACGTCATCATCATTAGTTCTGCATTTTCCAGATTGACCTCTGCATTTTCCAGATTAACCTCTGCATCTTCCTCACCATTTTCTTCTTCTTCAATGTAAGCCATTAGAAGTACTTCCTCCCTTTCAAAATCAGCGTAGTTTGCTTCTGATACCCACATTGGACATTCGTTTTTGAAGTGTCCAAGCTTATGGCACTTGTAACACTCCACAGTGCTCTTGTCTAAGTACGTTTTGCCGCGACCACGTCCTCTGCCTCTTCCTCTGGTTCCACTGCCTCGCCCGTAGGCCACTTTCAAAGCTTGATCATCACCTCTTTCTGATTTTTTGAATTTTCCTTCATGGACCACCAGAGATGCCTGCAATTCATCTATTGAGATGCTCTCAATGTCCTTGGACTCTTCTATGGATACAACCATGTACATGAACTTCTCACTGAGAGTTCTGAGAATCTTTTCCACCACCTTTGATTCAGTTATGGTTTCTCCATTGCTTCTCATCTTGTTGGTAATGGTTAGCACCCGCTTGAAGTATTCCTCCACCTTTTCAGATTCATTCATTTCCAGAATCTCAAAATCTCTTCTCAGTTTTTGCAGCAGAGACTTCCTCACTCGTTCGTTCCCTCCGAACTTCTTCTTCATGGACTCCCAAATGATCTTAGAGGACCTCCTGTCCTGAATCTGTTCAATCGTTACCCTATCAATGGATTGATAGAGGTAATGCTTGACTTTGTGATCATTTGTCTTGGCATTGTCCAGCTGTGCCCGTTGTTCTGTTGTCAGCACAACTGTGCTTGCCGGTTCCTCGAAACCGATCTCGATCAGGTTCCACAATCCTTTTGCTCTGAAGAAATTTTCCATGACTTCACTCCAATGGTCCCAGTGCCCTTCAAACTGTGGCAACTTCATCTTGTCATCACCCATTTCTTCACTCTTGTGTTTTGAAGCTGCGGCTCTGATACCAATTTGAAATGATAAAATGCTCTTTGTTTAGACTCTGAATCCTTTCTTATTTATTCCACGACAAGAGATGGCTTTATATATAGCCTTTACATCAAAACTGAAAGCCTAAAAATACTGAAACAAAATGAGCACTCTGCCTCAACTGATTGACCGTAACAATAGGTCATTATTATGACTTAGCAAGTTCTACTAACTCGCTCAAACAAAGACTCAATCAAAGACTTATTCAAATCCACTTCTGCATCTCCTAGTTCCCGCTTGATTTGCACCAACAGATTAACAGCACTGAACAATAATATATTTGAATTATTTTCTTGTGTTCTTGGTTTTCGTCATCATCAAAAAGTAAATTAAAATGCTCTAGCTAGTAGTAGGGATTAAGGACGAAGTGGGTTAATTATAGTACTGATTCACCAACTTTGTTCGTAACAATATTTAATTAAAATACTTCCGAGGGCGTTTTTAATAAATTTAAATAACATACCTCAGGCTGACAAAGCTTATTTTGCCCTCAACCTCGAGCCAGAGCCAGGAGGATGAACGTACGCATTATGCCATTATCAATAAGAAAAACAACACTTTGGATATTGGCAAAAGGATCTCTGGAGAACATTCGTTGTTGTTGTTGTTCTCATCGTTCTCATTTTTTATATTTTAGTGTATCCAAACGTAAACACTAAGCATGTTTTCCCAGAGACAATAATGACCTAGATATCATCATGAACTCTTTTCTTTGTGCAGTTATCTAACCTAATTTTCGACAATCTTCAATTGAGATTTCGCATCCACAGAGTTTATATTGTGACGCAGTGAAAGTGATGGTTTTTCGAGATTGAATATGACCGAAAATATTTGTGTAAAGAAGCGTTCTTTCTTTCTACTTATGACACAAAATATGGACGGGCTATAAAAAATATCATTTCAAGACTTTGTGAAAAATATTTTTCTAAAAATCAAGTTAATTTTTTTATTTAGAAAATATTTTTTATTGACTATCTTTTCTAATAATAAAAAAATACAAGAAAATTTAGAAAATAATTTCTAAAAAATCACTTGAAATAGAGCCCAAATATGAAATACACCTCTTTAAAAAATCATATGGCATATTGCTTCATTGAACTCAACAAGAAATGTTGATCCCAATAGCCTACAAAACACTAGTCTTTAGATGCACGAAGTGTTTACATGGTTTAACAAGGCCAAAGATTGAACATGTATATTGTTAGTGAGTATGCGTTAGTTGCTCCTAATACTGACATTACTAATTAATGCATGACCTATTTAATTTATTAATAAAAGTATTTTTATATTTAGTATTCATTTAAGCTTGATAAATGAATCTATAATAAAAATAAAGTTCTTAAAATAAAAATGTATTAGAAAAAAATTATAAACTTATTATAGTTATGATGATTCATATTGCATTAAAGATTATCCTTAAATATTTCTGGTCAATGCTTTATTACAATTGGACATTAATTAAAGTTTTATTTTTAATTTTGTTGAGACTGATACATATTATATTCTTTCTTTTATAAAAAAACAATGGTTGTTTTGTTGTCTTTTCTCTTTAATTTATTAAGTTTTATTTTTAATTTTGTCCCTCAATGTTGGATTGATTAGAAATTGATTTTTATAATTGATTTTGATTTTTTTCTATAGAATTGTCATGGTTTTTATAATTGAGGTTATAAATTTAACAAGTTAACTTAAGTTGATCCAATATTTTATTGTCTCAATATTTTTTTTAAAAAATAATATTCAATAAATCACTGTATCAATATTAAAAAAAAACATTATCCAATATGCATCATATTTTGAGTCATGATTAATTATTATTGTCATAACCCAATTTTTGATCCTTTTTTTTTACTGAAAAAATGATGAAAAACAAGTAAAAATAAAATAAATGAAGAACGAGTTAAAGTTTGGGTTAAGGGCAACATGATTGGAAGTTTAAAGATTTCATTAAATTTTTGACTTGTTTAATTAACCAAGTTAAGGGTTTAATTGGAGAATTGATAAGTTTTGAGATTTAATTGAGCTTGAAATTAATTTAATTAATCCAATCAAGGTTTTAATTGGAGAATTGATAAGTTTTGAGACTTAATTGAGTTTGAAGTTAATTTAATTAATCCAATCAAGGGTTTAATTGGAGAATTGATAAGTTTTTGGACTTAATTGGCTTGGAATTAATTTAATTAATGAAATCATGGACTTAATTGAAAAAAATATCAAAGTTTGGGGTTTAATTGGGGTCCAAATTGAAAAAAATTAAATCCAAGGACTAGCTTGAAAATGGCGCGGAAATACAAGGATCCAATTACATTTTAACCAGGGGCCTGATTGCAAAAACACAAACTCTCGAGGACCAAATTGAAAGAAGCCTTTGGGATGGGAAACAGAGTCGTTTTGGGAGGCGACTGTTCGCTCATCTTCTTCCTCTGCAACGGCTCCGCCATTAAAGGCAGAGACGTTTTGTCCATTGAATGCAGCGCCCCACGCCATTACTGCCGACCGTTACAACGCCGATCAACCTCTGGCCTTATAAAAGCTGGGCAAAAGGCAACCTGGTCGGAGGGGGGACAGAGTCGAACAAAAAAAACAGGGGGAAGCAAGAACCAGGGAGAAAAGGAACCGGCAGAGTGAACAAAAGAAACGAAACAGAGAGCTAAACCCAGCTTTGGTTTAGTCCCAGAATTCAAGCAAAACTCAAATAAAACCCAAAGGAAAAACCCAGAAAACAGAGAGGGACGAACAAGCCAATAACCAAGGAAGAAAACAGAAGTAGGAAGAGAGGAACACAAGCAAAAACAAGGAAGAAAAAACCCAGAAAAACAGAGGAAAACCAGAGTAAAAACAGAGGCAGAACCAGAACAAAAACAAAGCAAAGAACACGAGAAAGCTTGGGTCCAGCCAACCCCCGGTTCCAGGACCCTTACCATCATAGTATTTGTCCAGAGCAGGGGAATTCGAAAGCACAGACCAAAAGCTTTCTTCCCGAACACAGAGCAAATAAAAAAAAGGCAAAGAGACAGAGCTGAGAAGGAAAGAAAAGCGGAGGGGCAACCATTTCGTGCCTACAGAAAAAGAACAACCCAAAAGACAGTGGAGCCACACCGGGAAACAAAAAAACAGCCACCGCGCCATCGTCTTTGGCGCCGTCCTCCGCTGCACAGGTAAGTTTCCATTCTCTGCATTCAATAAAACTTTCAAATGCAGTGTGAAGGTAATTTAATTACCTTCACACTATTCATGCACGCGTGAATTTACTTCACGTGTGCTTCTTCTTCTTTTGCCCAGCTGGGCCACTGGCTTGGGCCAGTGGCCGGGCCGGGCTGGCTGGGTCTAGCCCAGCCCAGCCCATGTGGGCTGAGCTGGGCCCAGCCCAAAAAAAAATAAAAAAAATAAAAAAAAAGGGTAGAAAAAACAAAATAAATAAAAAATGTGTATGCATGAATAAAAAATAATGTAAATTTATTGGTTTATTCACTGACGCCAGAGTCAGGAACAAAAATACCGGTTTAAATTTATATTATTTTTATTCGTTATATTTATTTTATTTAGCTAAAAAAATAAAAAATATGTGCATGCTTAAAAATAAATTTATTTTTATTTATTTATTCACTGGCACTAGAATAGGGAATAAAAAATATTGATCTAATTTATTTTATAGCTACGTAATATTTACCAACACCAGAGTTGGAGATATTCGTAGTTGAATATTCACTAACGCCAGAGTCAGGAATATTTAAGCAAATTATCATAGCGTAAACTAATAAATATTTAGCAATTTAAGACAAAATCAGCAATGCAGTCTGTCTCAGGCAGAACGTTTAAGGGGTGATAATATCTTCCCTTTTACGTAACCAATCCCGTACCATAGAATCTCTGTTGACCAGTTAGGGTTCCTAGTGACCATAATACTAGGTGGCAACTCCTTAAACAAGACCGTTCCCCATCAAAGAATAGGATGCCAGAAATCCATTCTTTCCATGATATAGATTTATTTTTAAGGCCGCCGCGATGTCGGGTTCGACAATTATTTTTAAAAAAGAAATTGGCAATGCTTAGATATTTTATTTTACCTTAAAAAAATTATTGATCAGGCCTGCAATAAGTGCATGACATTTATATAATATTTTACCAAAACATGTCAATATATGCATGCTTCATGACCATGGTAATCCTTTATTCTGTAAATTGAAGAACAAATCACACATTGAGCCTTACACTTGTTAAGTTTGTTTATTTAATTCAAAGAAAATTATCATTATAAAAGATAATCTGATTTTTTTTCCTTTCTTTTTTATTTTTATTTGGTTTTAATTGATTTTAAATTATATTACTTATTTTTTTATTATTTTCATCTCATTATCATATATGTCAATTATTTAATTCTTTACAAGGCAGTTTGGTCAAGATAATGGGCATCTGCAATGGAGACGGGAGGGTTAAAACAGCTAAAAAATTAGAGCCACTTTTATGTAGAAGGGTAGATATAATCAAGCAAGAAAGGTAGAGGCATCGACTGTGATTTTACGGCATTTACGTACATTATAGTTTTTGCTGCCAAGGTAACAGTTGCATGGTAAGAACTTGGGGTGGAATTCTTCTTCCAGTGGTTGCTTTTTCAAGTGCATCATCTAATTCTTATGCAAAGATACAAAAAATTTAGATGACCCTTTCAAAGGATTATCGCACTAACTTTGGACTGATGGTTAATCAGAAATTCCACACACAAGTACAATCTGCTATTAATTAAAACGTGGAAAAGGTCTCGATAAGGACTTCATAGAGAGGGAGGCTACTGTTCTTCCTTCCCCTTGTACTTAATTCCTTCGTCTTTTTGTTGGAAAACTGACTGGAATTTGTATATACAATTATTTTGAACATTAGGGAATGGCTTTTTACTCAAAAAGACGGCTTTGCTCCAAAACATCTTTGTCTTTACTAATTTGTTGTTGTTGTAAGAACCTGTAAGAATCGCAATTGTAGACTCCTCCTGGGCTAGAAGAACTCGAGTCATCGTGTCTAGTTGGCGTTTGTCTTTCAGTAATGGAAAATTGGAGAAGATCGATCTCTGTCTCCAATATGGTTTCTGTATTTTGTTTCTGAAATGGACAGAGTATGAAAGCAATGATGCTAATGCATGATGGTGAGCAAAGTGGCAGAATGCTAACTAATACTTGACAATACCAAGCATATCAAGAAACTTGGTCATCACAAGAACTCGCCATATTTTCCTAGTCTTTATTGTAAATGTGGGAAGAAGCCGTATGAAAAAGGTCCCTTTACTTGATTTGTTCTGCTACGAGCAAGATCGAGTCGACCGAATTCATGTTGATGATGGTTAATTATGCAACGGTCCGTTTTCTAAACTATTATATATGCAGTGAGTAACGAGCTAGATTTTGTCTATTGCTTTTTCATTTATTGAAAGCACTAAGCAGAAGCTCACCCTCCCGCAAAACCATTACAATAACATAAAGATCCTGAGAAACGATAACCAACAAAGCAGAAACTAATTAAGAGGAAGAAGATTCCAATAGCTTCACATGGTAGTTTAGCATTGCAAAGCCTATACTGAACCAACTAAATGATTTGCCTGGTCAAAGAATCACTTTCCTTTTCTTTTTTTTTTTTTTTTTTTTTAACAAAGTCTACCGTTGATACAATTCAAGTTCATCCTTGAATTTTTTATAGTAAGCATTCGATTATGTATTTAAGATTGGTTGTTGATACGGTTTAGTATATGGTTCAGCCTTGAATTTTTTATGATGGGTCTTTACCCAGGGATGCATTCATTTAAATTGAGGTTCTTATAGATGATAAGTTTGACCTAATTCTTTTGATGGGTAATTCGATCAGATCAGGACAGGTTATGCATGAAATGTTTTTGGGTAGTAAAGAAAGTTTATTTAAAGTATATTTTGTGTCTGGTTTGGTTACTATTAATGAATATAGGTTAGGGCCACGTGGGGTTCAAAGTTGGCTTGTGTTAATTAAGATGTTATGATTAGATTAGATCAGATTTGTTTGAGATTGATTTTCTAATTCTACAAGAATTAAATCAGCAAAATATTCTCCTAAAATTCAAGAAAATTTCGTTCATTTTTTACCTATTATTTAGAAAAATATTTATCAACAAGGGATGCTAGGAGGGCTGCCATATCTGATTTCATATACTATGAAGGATTAATTAATGATTCTCCTAATATAGAAAGGAAACTAAATTAACAAGTATAAAAGAGAAATATTTTCTTTATTAATTGTCCATGTAAAATAAGAAAGCTAAGCACAACAAGGTAAGTGAACTTCATAATCAATTCCACAATTCAGATCAGATTTTTTTTTTAACAATTCCACATTCAGATCATGTAAAATTTTTATTTTTTTTTATATAATTTAAATATATTAAAAATAAAAAATTATTTCAGATCACCTTTAGAGTAATACTAGAGTCGTTATTTGGCTATGCTATGCTGGAGGGACTCTCTGCCTACTCTATGTTGGAGGGATCCATCAGTCTTTGGATAATGGCACTAAACTCAATACACTTAGAAAACCCCACGATAGAGAATGATCTTCACAGGAATAAAGCTCTATTCAATCCACGGATAGAGAAGAACCTCAAAAGAAACAAAGCTTTATTCTATGCCGTTCTCAGATGCATGTTTTCTTTTTTTATATAAAAAAAATTAAGAATATATTGTCCGAAAACCTCTCATAAATCAAATTGAGAATTGATAGAATTGCAACACCGGAAATCTTATTAATAAGTGGGGAAGAACGGGGTTTTAATATAATATAAATGTATGAAATTATTTTTTATATTATATTTAATATATTTTTTATATAAAAAATATTTTAAAAAATAATCCGGCCAGAACCTGTAAGCTTTTAACCTTTCAATAGTCAAATCGAAGTTTATGCAGCAGCCCAAAACTAAGAGGTCCGGTCCACAAATAGCTGGGTTCTGAATTTATAAATTAATTTTATTGTCTTTTTTTACCACGAGTAGTCCGGTCCTGAGGTCTCCTTACGGCTCATATATTTGTGTCTAATGGATTTTTTTAATGTTTTTATTTGCTTGAGACAGTTAATTACGGTATACAGATTTTATTCATTTAATTCTTTTTTACAATTTTATTAAATATTTTCCCCCTTTCCTAAATCCAGGGTCATATAGAAATGTATATCAAAGGGGGAAAATCAGACCGGTGAGAAGCTTGTTAATTAGCCGATGGGAAAATATCGATCAAATCAAACAGTATAAAAGCATAGCTACAAGGAAAAAAAGTCCACTTTATTACCTGTAAATGTAAATTATTGCAATTTTATAATTCGTTTATAAAATTAGTTCCTAG
>Ga0325403_1005427_pt1 | contig 12032 bp, 9 predicted proteins | sample PopdelMetagenome_19_FD_205665 | JGI IMG/M metagenome (GOLD analysis project Ga0325403, IMG submission 205665) | Populus deltoides microbial communities from Bellville, Georgia, United States - Xylem-PdKOR-R4 | ecosystem: Host-associated > Plants > Phyllosphere > Stem > Wood/Secondary xylem...
GCAAATGAGTTAACCATGGCCAACGATCATTTTGGTAATCAAAATATGAGTCATCATCTTGATCTTGGAGTTCATGGTTTTAGTCTTGAAAATGTTCTATTTTAAAGAATTTGAAGCAACAAAAGATATGGTAGGTATGTCTAGAGTCTGGATCATCTTGAATGTCCTCTGTCTTGATATAATATTACTGATGGTAAAAATGATTTGCGAGCAGATTATGGTCGCTGATCCGGTTGATTTCTTACAATTGAATCCAAATTTAGCAGCTTGAACTCTTGTTTTATTTAATCTAGTTTTTATTTTTATTTTTTTTATTTGAGACCATAGCATTATGTCGTATGAAATATGTGCTTAATTAATTAGTGAGAGTTCGATACTCTCTTGGGGAAAGGTTTTATACCGGATTGAACTTTAAATCAGATTTTATAAAAATATTGTGGAGTGACAGTAGTAAAATGTTGTTAAGTGATCTTAATGGTGGAGGTTGAAATGAGGTCGTGGGCATAGACTAATAAAGAGGGTTGACAGGGGTGGCCCTACACCCTGGTGGGTTTTTAATGGAGGTGGAGAAGAGCCTCAGATGCCTCTCACCATGAATGACTTCAAGCCTTGTTTATTAATATCACAAAGCACAACGACTGTATCTCCAATTGAGTAGCCCCTAGTCATAAAACAGTTGCATTGGGATAAAGTTAGAGCAAGCTCTGATCATGGAAATGGAAAATCCTGTAAAAATTGTCCTTAGATTCTGATAACATCTTATGCATCTTAATCCATAAAAGGTTTTGAAAAATATGTACTTTTGTTATCGCAAATACAGTTCAGCTATAGGAATACGAAAATTTATCTCTACATCTTGCTTAAATTTCCAGTCAACTGTGAAACAAAAACAATACCTCATGGGAGCATGAATTCTCTATTTTCTGCTGTTAACTAACAGAAACATACTTCTGTGCCAGTCATGTCAAACCCAATTGGCGGACTAGCAGTGTCTCCATGTTACCACTTTCCATCACTAGCAAGGATCTAATTCAGTGATCCAGACCTCATTTATAGATTGTTGTAATGACTCTGGCAATTGAGATGAACCGGAATCTTCTGATCCTGAATTCTCCATGGACACAAAAGCTGTGTGACGGTGCTGGAGAGGTTATAGTTTAACCACTGAGCATCATGACAATCTGTGACATTGTAGGTCCGTCAGCAACAGCTTCTTGAACACAGAATAACCTTATATGGATGCACTTCAGAACTTCACTTTCTGGCCATTGGTACCTAATGTAGGATCCACCAACTCTAAAGCTGTTCCACAAATTTAAGCACTCAAGCGAGGGCCAATAGGGGCAGCTCGATACGTTTTACAAATAGAGAACAATTCACCTCATACATGCAAATTTGAAAGCAGTTATCTGAAATTATATCACTGTTCCTATTTGCTCTGCCATTAATGCTAAACTTTGATGTCGATGTCTCCAAAAGTAATGGCAATGCAGTTGCTTCAGTAGACAGGACCAATAAAAAAGAAATGGTAGGAAAAAGATCGACACTGAATAGGACTTTGTCCAGGCTCCCATTGAGCGGATACTCATAGACAAGTAGCTTCTCTCCTTCTAAGCAGAAACCCAACAACCCTACTGGTTTCGATGCAGCAGTTTGGCAACCAACATTACTTATGTATTTTGAGCTCTTCTAACCCTGTCCTGAGCTTCTTGAAAGCCTTTTTACAGACATTGTAATAGGTAGATAAATGTTTTGCACGCATCAAATGTACAGAAGAAGGGATACCTTGTCAACTGAACCGATCGAAGCCACATTGTCCAAGCTTATATTCATCACATAAATTTCCAGTTGCTTTTCTAAGTGTATTAAGTCCAATTGAAAGTGAATCCATGGTAGAATAACCTTCTTTACTAACACCATCTGACAAAAAACTAGAAGAAAAAAAGAACTAATTATTCAGGCTGCATAACATCTTCAATTTCCTATTCAAGGCAATACAATTGAAATACTAGTAATATCAAGCTAACAGGTATGTTAATCTTCTGTCATGTCTTCATTAGTTTTTGGCACAATGCCTATACCTAGCACTTTGTTATCACTTCAATGCATGTAAAAGATATAGAAACTCACACCTAAGTGATTTTCTGCTGTCATGTCTAGAATTATTGATATTACAATTACATATGCATCAAACTCACACCTAAGGAGGTTCTGATTCAATCATCTATTACAATTGGATAACGTGAAAAGCCTAACATATACATCTTTCAACTAAATGTATGGGTACAAGCCCATGAATAGACTAGGTCATGCACCAATAGCTCTCCAATATAGCTCTCCTCTTGAGCTATAAAAATGAGGGATAAAAACCAAAAAAATTATCATTTTTTTTAGCTTTTTTTTTTTTTTTTGAGATGCCCTAATAGAGGTACAGTAGACTGTTAGAGCTTCTCCAATAAAAAAGTTGAAAGAAAAGCCAATTTCCAATTTTGGTTGTATCAATTGATTTGATTTGATAAATTTTATTTATCAATTTGATTTGATAAATTTCAATCAAAATGATTTTTAAATTTTTAATTTTGATAATTATATTTTATTTTCATAATAAAATATATTTGTTATGAAAATTTAATATGATGAAACCAAGTTTTAGTTAAAAAATATATTAGCAGTATAAAATCCTTTCAGCTAAATTTTTAAGACATGTCCACTACTTATTTCTAAATGTAAGTAAATTAAATTTATCTCGAGAGGGTATATGTAGAAATAAAAAAAAAATTACCAATTAAATTTTATCATGTGTCATTTTCATTTTATTTTTAAATAAAAAAATTAAATTAAATTAAAATAAATAATATGGAAAATGAATGGCCCTTTATATTTTTATTTTTATTTTTATTTTTTTCCAATAGAAGGTGATATATGAAAATAGATATTTAAGATTTCTTGTCATAAATATAAGATTTCATAAAATAAATATCAATCAATAAAATAATATCATGTGAGATTGAAAAAAGAGTCTAATAGCAGGGTCTCACATTAAAAAAAATCTAGAAAATATAAAATTTTCTATAAGATAAGCTCTTTAAATAAATAAATAAATCTCTCAAAAATTCCAAGTCCTTTTTATTTAGGCTTGAAATCTATGAAGAACATGATGCTTATGAAGGAGTACGTAAACGGAGATTTCTTGTTACAGAATCCACGCTAACACAGCCCATCACATGGTTGGCCAAGTGTGGAGTTTGTAAGTAAAAGCAGAGGAGTTGTAGAGTAGAAACTCATCTGGGGTCGAAAGGATCAGAAAGTTCTAAATAATTTTTTCGCAATCTGTGAGTTACTGTATGGAGTTGGTCCTTTTCATGAGAAATTGCAAATTGGTTTTATGAAATTAAGTGTTGTCAGGACGTATCCAGGTTCTCCGAAACAGCTGCGGACATAATATGGAAGTAAAAGCTCTATACAGATGGTAAAAGAAAAAAAAGCTGTGAAGTACAAAGTATCAATCTGGATCTTAATTCTGCAGATCAAATGTGAATTATCACTTGCAGACATTTTTTTAATCCGTTTTCTTTGGTCATTTCAGTGCTAAATTTACTTGCATTACAATCAAAAGAACATCTCGAGGCACTAAAGAGTAATCTGTATTCTCTATTTTTGAATCACAAGTTTGTGCATAAGCTACAATATTGAAAATAGCAAGTATGTGTACAGGGTGAAGGCATTGTTGAAGCTTCCTTGATATATTCTCATGGAGTTCTTTCTAAGCATCAGCATGTTATACTTCTTTGCTTGCATCAGCTTGAAAAGCCGAATATGTGCGTTTTCCTTGCTTTCTAATCATACTAAGTCTCTGATCAGAAGCAATTAGGAAAAGTCAAAACTGTACTTAGGCTTCACCTCAGGCAGAGATCCTGCCATGAAAAATTTGCAGACTGTGCTTCGACCTGGTCTATTAAGTTTCTGCTGCTATCTCAAGGCGAAGTGGAGGAGAAAACAATATAGATTAACAAGTCTACAATCTTTTCCAACCAATATGACAAGCATCTATGCTCCCTATTTTGGATCCTGAAGTCAAGAAGCTACCTGAACTGATACACATACTCCAATGAATTATAATTATTAATGCATATATACCCGTTCTTCCTCTTTGCATTCTCTAATTGCAATTTCCATCACTTTGCCAGAAGAAGGAGGCAATACATCACAGCATTGCCGCCTTGGAGCCCGAAGCTGAACAAAAGATGAAACAGCACAACTATTATTTGTGATTCACAAAAATGCAACTGAATGAGAAATGAAATAAAGCAAGTATTATTTGCCAGAAACTTGTAATATGAATTGAATTCTGATATGCCATGAAGCTGTTAAGCAAAATACCTGTTTATCACTGAGATCAAGCTTCTGCGAATATACTTTGATCTCTTCTAGTTTCCTTGGTGAAGCCATGTCGTTAGAACAATTTGCAAAACTTTTCTTATAAAGGCTCGTAATTCGGTCCCTGCCAGAAGACACGTGATCCAGAAAGAAGATTGTCGGTCTTCGGCATAGGTCAGGATGAGGTTCTCTTGTGTTAAAAGTATACACCCCAGCCAAACCATCTCCCCTTTTCCACTGCCTGAATGTTTGCTGCACGGGGAGAACGTCAGGCAAAAATACGTGATTGCCATATACCTCAACAGCATAGCCCCATGACACAGAAATAGTCCACCCAAACCAACGATCATAGCAAACTGTTTTCTGCAAAATCCTCTGGGAATCAATATTTACTGCTTTAAAGAAATGCTCTATTGAATTCATAGTTGTCATGTTAGGGAAGATGGGGTCTAGGTGATCCAAATGATGAAGGGATACCAATGGCGCCAGAGGATGTGAAGTCAACAAGCCAAACGGATCTCCTCGAATATCAACCTGGAAATTTGGCATATACCATTAGAATATTTCAGAATAGACATTTTGTGTGTGTGTGTGAAGTCATAACTTAACCAAAAGACACCTGATGGAAACCAGGCTCATGAGTCAATCCCACGCCAAGCTCTGCTAAGCAAGAATAGATCCTGGAATCACTTCCATATAGATGTGGATATCGTTCTATACAAGCATCGAAAACCTTTGCCAAAACTTTTGCAAGTGGATAGCTTATGGCGAATCCTCCACCACCAAAGGCCATCTCAAAGCCAAATTCTCTATTCTGCTCATAAATCTCAGAATTAGATCCTATGTAGTACCAAAGCTCATGATCATACTTAGAAAGAGTCTTCACCAAATTCTCAGGAAGGAAAACTGTGTCATCATCCCCAAAAACAAACCACCGCACATCAGAGTGATTAAGTGCCACGGTCTCAAAAACTACACGCGCCACACGAATTGCTGACCGGCGACCATTTCGATAAGTATAACGAAACCGAGAGGTGTCCTCCGAGATGCATGCAGGAGGGAGTGAACCACTGTCATTGTAGGAATTTGCTTCCTCAACCATGCTCTCCAGGAACACACATCCTCGCATATGGTCTGGCTTCCACCACAGCTTAACATATTCCTTTCTATTCGGCCACGAGATTTTGCTTGAAGCAATCCCAAACACAATATGATTAAGAGTTGTTGGAGCACGCACGTTTCCTGAAGATGAATTTATATGTGCAAGCCTGGAAGTGCCTACCAGGAAGAGTGACACGAGAAGACAGATGATGCAAGCAGAAAATGAGACCATAACTAAGTGGATAAACCGAGAAGGAAAATGGGGCTTTTCCGGCAATAGCTGCCGGAGTTTCATCTCGAGGAGGGGTGAGGGGGGAATGAATTAGAAGGGATTCTTGATTCAGCTTCTTGAAAGCCTGTTCTAAGAGAAGACAGTCAAGTATTTGAACTGTATAAATACCTACAATTCCGTGATTGAAGCAAAGGTAGAAGCAAGTTGTCTACTTATGACATTTCAAGTTCGTTATTTCCCCATAGATGGCGAAATAAAGAAAGGGTTAGGTGTGAGGAAGCAAAGAAAGTATTCTTGTTTTTCTAATGGCGGGCTCCATGGATTGAAGCCAAACACATTATAGCATTGAAATTTGACTTCGTATATTGAAAGCAACTTCATCTTAAAGTGTCAAACTGTGACTTCTAAGGGTAACTATTGGCCAGATGTTTAGGGTTTAACATGGGGCAGGCAAGGTATTCAAACCATAAATATTGAAAAGATGAGTCAAAATCAAGTAACTCCATGTGTCCGTATGTTTATGATACAGGCGGAGTGACTGATAAGGAATTTGTAACAAATTAAAACCCTTAAACATATACATCAAATATTCTTAAAATATTTAATTTTATTCTTTTTATATCTTTTTCTTTATTAAAAGATTATTACAACTTTTTACATATAAAAAAAAACTCTAATAATACCAAATGAAAAAAAAAAATTCAGTGAAAAAATAAGACATTCAAATAGGAAAAAAACTAGAAAACATCATAACATAAAATAGAAATAAATAAAATTAACTAAGAAAAATATCTATTTTGCTAAAAAAGTTCTTGTATTAATCTCTTTGGGTTGGATTGAAAGGAACTCCTCCTCGAGTTTAATTTTTAGTTAGAAATTATCTTTCATCAAGAATATTTTTTTTGTATATGAGTCACCCATCGTGGTCCCTAACACCCTTGTATCGATCATTTCATTATAGATCCCTAACACAATATTTTTATGCAGGCAACTTCATTGTAAATCCCTAACACAATATATTTGTATGAGCCACCTAATCATGAATCCCATCACCAGAATTTTAAATGACAACAACTGATATAAACGGAAACAACATACTAGTTCTTGGACTTTTTTTTCTCGAAAGGAAACCTCCTCATCCCTTTCTATATAAGCACTTTTTTTCTCGAAAGGAAACCTTCTCATCCCTTTCTATATAAGCACGTCCTATTTTGCAATCTCTTCTAGCCATAATTGTTCTACAACACACAGCAACAAAACAAAATAACCATCGAGGATCGTTGTACTCTGATACTAATTAATGCAAACGAAGCAAAGGATAAGAGATTTGTTACAAGTTAAAACCATCAAAAACCGATAACACTATAAATATGAGAAAACTCTCAAAATACTCAATTTTATGCATTTATATTTTTCCTTATTAAAAAGCTATCACAACTCTTTACATAAAAAAAAAAAAAGCTAAAGAATCATAATAACACCAAATAGAAAAAAAAAATATCCCCTTCAAATAGAAGAAAAAAAAACATTATAATTAAGAATAAAATAAAAAAATAAATAACTATTCTCATAAGATTAAACCACCCCATGATTTTCTTATCTCGCAAAAGCAACCACTACATGGGCTAATACTATTTCATAACAGATATGCATCATAAAGAGAGTTCAGGTAACCTAATATTTAAGAAAATGAAATCTATTAAAACAGTGCTCATCAATGACAACGTTAACAATGCTTGCTCTGTAATTAATTATTGTTTGTCGTGTCATGACATGTGCAATCCAATACTTAATAAACCTTGTAGCTTGTTCTGGACACATGCATTTTGGATCAACAAGAAAAGTGTTCAAGGTTCACATCAAAGCAAAATCAGAACCTTAAAATAGTCATGAAAATGACGTTCAAGAACCTTGAAAAGGTGCAGCCATCTACAGATCTTTTCGAGAACCGTTAACCCACCAGGCAAGTTCACATTTTTCCAGGTCCCATCTACAGTTTCAAAAGCAATTGATAAATTGGCCACACATCAAGGAGGACCTTTGTCTTTTGAAGCTCACAAATAGTTGCCTGCCCTCCCAAGTGGGAAAACTCGATGGCTGAAACCAGTTGTCCACATCGAGATCTGAAAACCACACTTACCCTTCGTGCTCAAGAAACCATAACATGGGCTTCAACAGACATTAAAGGTGGAAACAAAGAATCGATTTCCAGAGTCGATAACGTTACTTGGATAATGTGACATTGTTGACAAAATTTGATTTCATAAGCTTTACAAACTCACCAAAATTCTGAAAGTTACATTTTCACTGAAAGAATACATTGGTGCCGTGTAAATTGATAGCAAGACTTTGACTCTCCTCTGTGGTCACGTCTCTTCTCTTGGTCGTTGCTTGCACATCCTGGCATCAAATCTAAGGCTGGAAACTTTAGCTGGCAGTAAATGTTTGCGTAGTCATACTATGCCAGCATGAAGCATTGTATTTAACGCATGTAAGTTCCAACCTGAGAAGAAGGGAAAGCAGGAGGGTTATTGTATATCTCAGAGAGAATCTAGCTCGATATTTATTGCATGGAGAACCTTTGAAAATTATGTCACTCTTCTTCATGCACTCCTACAATATTGTCAATGATGAGTAACTACAATAAAATCCCAGATTACATCAAGTTCCTCTGTAATATGATCTTGCAGTTAAGCCTTCAACTGATATAAAGGCATACTCCTGCAGCTATTCACAAGGCTAGATGGAATAGTAAAGGGGTTGGACGAAAACTAGTATGTTGATGCGCAGAATATAATAATCACCCAAAATCCAGTTCAAGGAATTAGTGAACATAAAACGGCCAGGATGGACAATCAGAACAATGTCTCAACAAAAAGGAAAGTGATCAACAACATGTGTAGAATAGTATTCAAGAACATGCTTCGGTGAAAACAAATTACCAGATGAGAGCAAAAACTGAATCAAACTCCAATTGCTTTGCATCTAATTGCACTTCTAGACAGCTGGCATTCTCTAATATGTTAGGAATGCATGGCAATTAGTTCATCAGCACCGCATTTCCTAATGCTAATGAACATTGACCCATTAAATAAGGGAGAAAGTTCACAGCATTGTCGACGAGGAGCCTTCATCTGGAAGAATGCATAAAGAGAAATCATAAGAAAATATCAGCTTTTGCATGACTCGGATACAAAACAAAACATGACATATTCAACATTAGCTTGTATGACTAAATAATAAAACAAAACATGACATATTGGCTAACTTTTGTCTTCAAACCAGGGATACAACATGAGCCTTTAGTAGTACCTGTTCAATATCTGGTTCTAGTTTCTGGGACAGTACTCTAACAAGTTCCAGATTCTTCATGGCATAACCTCTGTTACAATCAGCAACATCATGTCTGATGTAATTGCTCCAAATGCCATTTTTACCACCAGAGGTAACACTTTCCATGAAAAAGACAAGAGGTCTTTTACAGGGATCTCTGGGATATTCTCTTATATTAAACATAAAACGAGTGAATTCAGCACTTCCTCCTCTCCTCCATGGCATAAATGTTCTCTGTGGTGTAAGAAGATCTGGAAGAAACTCATTGCCTTCAAACACCTGAACAGAATATCCCCATGCAACTGAAACAGTCAATGAATATACAGGGTCATAGCAAACTGTTTGCTGCAAAATCCTAGCAGGGTCGACATTCACACCATTAAAAAGATGTTCTAAAGCTTGAGTCTTGCTCATTTTTGGAAAGATAGGGTTCACAGCATCCAAATGATGAAGAGACACCAAAGGAGACAATGGATGTGCAGACAACATTCCAAACAAATCCCCTCGCATATCAACCTAGAAAAAATCAAATTAAATCAGAAAACTGCCTCTCAAGTTTCAATTCCATCACCAAATTCAAAAGAAAACTCTAATTCACAAGAACAAACACAGTCACTTGGATATCCAATGAACAAAGACAAGAATGTTAAATTTCCTTTGGAAAAGACATTTTGTAAAGCCTCCAGTCACAACCGGAGAAAACTAAGCTAATCAAGCCTATCAATAGAACTTCATAATTTCACTAAACCAAGGCGCCCCATACATGCTAACAACCAGTACATCGACGCAAAGAAAGGAATCCTAACATCAAATAAATAAAGAGAAACAAAGCAACATTACATAACCAATTTCATTAGAGAAGATTAAAAAATCTAAAAGTCAACTCAGTGCAGCTCAACTACCATAATCGCAGTCTCTATACTCCACAACATGCCTTGTTACACAAAAATAAAATTTGTTCTCACAAATATAAGAGGTCAGATGACCCTCATACAAGGCATTTATCATCATCCACTCATTAACATCTAAAATTCTTCACTCTCACAATTTCACACTTATAATCTAATTACATCCCCAACATTCCATAAAGAAATTAACTTCAAAAACAAGATTCATCACATGCTTGTGGTCGATGCACAAGTTCAGTATTTTAAATCAATAAAAAATGGTGTATCACCAACAAAGTACATAATCAAAACTAACCTGATGAAACCCAGGCTCATGACTCAAACCAACACCTAACTCTGCCAAACAGGAGAAAATCCTTGCATCACTCCCGTACAAATGAGCATAACGCACCAAACATGAGTCTAAAACCCTAGCTAAAACCTTAGCTAACGAATAACTTATTGCAAACCCACCTCCACCAAACCCCATTTCGAATGAATTCTTCACATTCTGACTATAACTCTCTGAATTACTCCCCACGTAAAACCATCCATTATGATCATATTTCGACAAAACGGTAACCAAGTTCTCCACAAAAAAAACAGTATCATCATCACCAAACACGAACCAATCAACATCCGGTTCATTAAGCTCCACAACTTCCTTTACTACACGCGCCACTCTAATGGCGGATTTAAGGCCGCCTTTGAAGGTATAAGGGAAGGAAGATGTGTCTTTGGAGATTATTACAGGAGGGAGCGTGGGATCTATTACGGAGCGATTGTTATTTCCAGTGGGGTCGACAACTTCCCGATCAAGGAAAGCGAAAGCACGCGTGGTGGTGGGGTTGTACCATAGGCGGATGTAGGGTTGGCGGTGAATGAAAGAAGTAGAAGAAGATGCTATGGAGAAGACAATATGGCGGCGAGTGGTGAGATAGGTCGTAGATGGGGTGGTGCGTGGAGTTAAGGAAAGTTGAGGTCGCGGTGAGGAGAAGAGGAGGTAGATTATTATTAGGAAGGATAAGATTATTAAGAGATCTTTCAGACGTGATGGGGTTAGTGTTAGAGTTTTCTTAGAGGTGGTGGCGGTGGTTGGCGGTGGTTGCATGTTTCTAGAGAGAGGATGAGAGGCGGTGGTTCCGGTGGTTGAGGTGGTGGTGTAGTGTTTTCTTTTTCTATTTTCGTACATTATTTTTGTTTTCCTTTTTTTTTCGGTTTCTTTTAGGCTTTGTTAAGTATTTTCTTTTTTTTCCTTTTTTTTCCTTGCTAAAAGGACTAAAAGGGGCTTTCATGTACTTGAAATTTCGTGATTTTTATTGGGATTTCGTAACAAGGGTACCATTAAGACTTGAAGACAAATTATTTTAATTTCTTTGATTAGTTTAAGGAAGTGAAAACAGAAGTACAGAACAGGTGACGCGCGTATCTGGAAGATCTGTTTACTTCTGTTCGCTAACTGGTATTGCTGACCAGAGTCAAAGGGCTTTGTATTGGGCTTTATTCATATTGGACTTTATTACAAAAGCCCGTATCTAGGCCTGTGAAAATGGTTTTTAGGTTTTTTTTCCAAAAAATAAAATTTTAATTTAATCCAACTATCAAAAATCCAAATCAATATTTCATGAGATAATAAATATATAAAAAAAACTCATATATCCGGATCTCAATGATTCAACAATTCAAATCGAAATAGAAATATAGGATTTGATTTTTTAATTCTATTTTAGAAAAAAAAAAAAAAGGAGCAAATTATTCAATTTAGATTTTATCTGAATAAATCAAGTACTCGAGTATTATATACATAAATTATCTTTATATAATATATATTTTTTTAATAAAAATATTTTTTTTACTAGAAATGAATTTGAATTTTTATTATCAATTGATATTATTTTACTGAGTTGAAAATTCAATTAATGTCATTGATCAATTTTAAATCAAATATAATTGTCCTTATAATTGTAAATTTATCGATATAATTATCTTCAAACACTTATGCAAATAGAAATTTATTTTGAGATGGTTAGTTAGAAAAAAATTTTAAATAAGTTTTATAATTAAGTATGTATCTGGTAATGTAATATAAAGTGTTCTTTAAA
>Ga0325403_1005433_pt1 | contig 12022 bp, 2 predicted proteins | sample PopdelMetagenome_19_FD_205665 | JGI IMG/M metagenome (GOLD analysis project Ga0325403, IMG submission 205665) | Populus deltoides microbial communities from Bellville, Georgia, United States - Xylem-PdKOR-R4 | ecosystem: Host-associated > Plants > Phyllosphere > Stem > Wood/Secondary xylem...
TTTTAAATGAGTAAAACAAAAACAAACAAAAAGAAAGAAGAAGAGTAAAAGGCACACCAAGTGGCAAGAAATTTCAGTTCCCAGGAACTGATAGCGGAACCTAACACGGGCAACAAAATGCACCTTGAAAACAATGCGACGTGACCTTGAATGCAAAAACCATTAAACTATGAATTTACCCATTTAATTATTTTCTCTCTTTCACCAAGAAAATGGGACAGAATCAAACGAACCTACTGTATCCCTTCCCAATTTTGGCCTGCTAATTCTATTCATTTGGCATCCTATAACTCATCATGTAGAAAGACAGTGATATAATTAATTCAATGAAGCCTTGGTGCCAATTATAACTTCATAAATGTTTGGGATCAATCAATTCCTTGAACTTTGAAGAATTAAAATTATGGAAATCTATAGTGATGTGATAGTTGGAGGAGAAGTCGAATTAATCGAGTCCAAGTCGATCGAGGAAACATCAAAACTTTAAATTAGGTATGGTATCTTTGACTGTGCATGCAATTTATTGCCCAGAAAACAGTACTGGCCGGCGGGTTCCCTCACGCTCACCTAACTTAGCTCCACGCGGCATTTATACACTCACTCATTTTCGGCATTCGAATTAAATAAAACACAGCACTACTTCTCACTATGCCAGATTTCATTCTCGCTTTCTCACCTTAATTCAATTTCAAACACTTTAACTTTGACTTGGCCTGCACCTAAGTTGATGCCACCCTCCCTCTCCTTGTCTCTCTAGCCGTCACGCATTAGTGCATGAATTTCTCTCTCTATAACGCTTGTTATGTGTTTGCGTTTGTGTATATATTAGCCCGTGCCAACACCCATCAAACCTGTTAAACTAGAGCCATCTCCTTAATCTTTTCTCTGCTTCAAACCAAACCCAAGAATCCATCTTCTTTCTTCGACAAAAGAACCCATATTTATTCTTCCAAAAAACCCAGATCACATCATCTCTCATCCTCTGTTTTATGGCTCGTTTTGGTGCTGTGGTTTTCATTTTCTTCTTCTCATTTGCTGCATTTATGTCAAATATAGAGGGTAGAAAGTTGTTGATGAGTACTAGTGCACAGGAGAGCAACAGCAACAACTGGGACAAAAGGAGAGTCAGCTCTTTTGCGAGTTTGGTTCTTAGTGCCCTCCCTAAGGGTAAAGTGCCGTCATCTTCTTCTCCTAGCAAGAAGGGTCATGCCACTCTAGATAATGAACAGATCTTTGCAAGGCATCTTGCTAGTATCGATCGGATTCTGCGGTCTGTTCCAAGTCCAGGAGTTGGCAATTAATTATCTTCACTTAATTTCTTACATTCCTGACAAGTCTTATAATTTGTTAATCATTACAGTTTTGATAATTTCGTTTTTTTAGTTCCTACCTTTTATTTTGAGGAGTCTTTTTTTCTTTTTCTTTCTTTTTCTTGAAGAGTTGTTTTGAGGAGTTTAGATGCACACAGAAGTGTATTTCTCCTGCTATTGTATAGACACCAAGAAAAATATGTGTGTGTGGGATTGATTTATTTGCATGCATCCCTATATATCAATTAATGAGAATTAATTTTTTCGTGCGTCATAGCATTCATTATATTGAAATCTTATTTCTTTCTTTATGGTAATGTTTTGGAATTTGGATTCATAGAAAATATATTGTTCCTCGCTGTCAATGCCATTGTAAAATTTGTTAGATATATGTCAATGTCTAAGAAATTGGACTTTTCATTCCTCCTCACTTCAGGCCATAAAGAGCTATTAATTTTAACTTGAAGATTATAGCAAACTGTAGTGGGCTCAATGAACAGAGATTCGGAAAGTGTAAGGCTTGAAAAGATGTGAGGAAAATGATCTTTTGAGGTTGTCAAGAAATGGCATCCCACTTGACTTTTTTTTTTTTTTTTGGTTAAGAGTGAAGCCCGGAAAAGGCAGAAAACGCGTTCACAGGGTCATCCACAGAACTTTCGATGAAAACGGTGATAGTACACTCTACAAGCTTAAAGTCCTGCCCAGCTCGAGAGAGAGAGAGAGAGAGAGAGAGACGGCAATACCTTCTTGATCAGGGAACATTAATTAATTAGGAGGGTAAAATCACGTATTATATATTGATTACGAAAGATATATCAGTGTGCGAAATTAAATATAAAGTCAGTCACTATTTTCTGTTCTCCTTTCAATTCTCTAGGGATCAGCTCGAATTCTAAAGATCAAGTTTGAAATGTCTTTGCTGACTCCATTAATTCATCCACTCTTTCCAGACTTCTGTGGAGTGAATTAGACTCTTAACTGACTGATTTAAACCCCTCTTGATTGAGTCCACTTCAGAAAATTCCACCTTCCCAAATCAATATTATCTTCAAATGGTGAGCTCATTGGACAGTTATTTCAAATTTTCTTCTTCTTCTTCGTCTTCTTCTCCTTCAATGAGCATACAAGCTATCAACACTCGTGATGATCGAGCGACTGATCAAGCATGCCAAGTGGCTAGCTAGTGTGGCCAGCAACGTTATATTCTGTGACCCTAACTCATATAATCACATGCATAAATATTTCGTGTATATAGGCAAGCGTGTGTGATGCTGGAGAGACCAAGTACAGAAGAAGACATCAGGCTAAAAGTATACATAGCTCCACTTTTCTTAAAAAGAAAATTATCTTGAGCAAAAATGAGAGCAATAATACGTATCCATATACTACTAGGCACAGGGCACCCCAGAATTAATTTGCAACAAGTGGCCCTGCAAATTAATTAGCTGGAAAAGGTGGTACTAAAAAACAAAATTTACAGCTATGGAAGTTGAAATTAGGAATTCATTGCCCTGTATGCTTATATGGTCGCATGCCGTTTTTGACAGTGATTATCGCTAGATCGAACTATTTATGTATGGAAGCCTGCTCATGTTAGTCAATTGACCAAGGATATATCATCATATAAACAGATCTAGCTAATGATTTTTCTTCGTCGATCAATTTTAAAAAAGTTAAGAGCTTGCTCATATATATACATATATATATATACACACACACACTACACCAATAAACAGTTTTATAGACGGATTCATTCCGTCGGTATAAGACATGCAATTCATCGGTAAAATATTACCCGACAGCCCCACCGATGGAACACGTCCGTCGGAATTTTGATTGTCAGTAATTTTCCTTTCCTTCGCTAATTCTATCGAGAAAAAAAAACACCGACGGTCTTATAGATGGCGAAGCACGCCAAAAAAAAATTCCAACAAGAACTTTACCGACTGAATAATTCTGTTTGTATTTGCAACAGTAACCACTGACAGTATATCCGTCGGTGATTGTGGCATGAGCGGTAAATATTTTTGAACTCCTTGTCAAATCCCGACGGATATAATCCGTCGGTAATAGTAACGGTAGACACCGACGGAATATTTCCGTCGGTGATTGTGGTATGGGTGGTAAAACCGTCGGTAATTATATAAAATATTTTTAAAAAAAATTATTTATTAATAGTAAAAAAAAAACTATGATCTTTCTTAATTAACTTAATATATAGTTCTATTACACTGCTAATTAACTTAATATAAACATTTAAACTCTTGTCTAGCTTGCTCCGATCTTTCTTAATCTTCTTCTCGTTTTCTTTTTTTTTTCTTTCCTTTCAAGATACTTTTCGAAATATAATTGTATCCCGTAGAGTGATCAATAATTAAGTAATTACTCTATTTACGATCAATGCGCGAACAATTTTGTTTTTAGGCTCTAAAGTAATTGTTTTATATTTTAAAATATAAAGGGATTTGGTTTTATTAAAGTTATAAATAGTGATTTTTTTTTATTAAAAAAAAATGTGTGAGGCAACGTAGATCTCACTCCTTGTGAATTTTGTAAAGTAAAGGATTGAAAAAGACGAGTCGAGGCTTAAAACTATCACGTGGGCAACCTACAGCTTATGTATTTTGACAGCACTCCAAATAAATTTGGAGTTTGAACTACACACATGCATGTCGTTTTCGAGCCACAACTTCCTCACGTATTTGATGTTTCCCATTACTCTCCCTCTATCCTCGAAAGTATGATCGATAACGTGTTTGAATGGATTGTTTGACAGGGTAGTAATAATTATTTTTAATTAAAAATATATTAAAATAATATTATTTTAATTTTTAAAATTAATTTTTGTTATCAGTAAAATGATAAAAAAAAATTAATTTAAAAAAATTAAATTAAAAAGAGAGAGTTAAACCTCAATGACGACCATTTTAAAATCTGAACATATATACGGAATATTGGTGAGAGCCGAGGGAAATCTTAAATGAGTTGAATCTTGCAAATAATATGAATACAACATATTATAACATATACTAAAAGAGATCAGTGTTTTACTGTGGACTGCACAGTGCAGTCCACAGTAAAACACTGATGCTTTAGGTTTTTTTTAAGTTATCTTTTTTTAGCCTTTTTTTATACCTTTCGGAATTATTTTTTTTGCTTCTTTCTTTGTTTTTTTTCTTTTAACAAATTTTTTTTGTTTAATTTAGTTTATTAATATTTAATTTTTTTATTTAATTATCAGACTTTCATGACACGTTTTCTGAATTTAACGGGTTAACCTGGTTTGACAAGTTAATCCAGAAAAAAATTTTCTTTTTAATTAATTTTTTTTCTTTAGTTTAGTTTGTTAAAGTTAATTTTTTTTCTATTTAGTTATCAGACTTTCATGACACGTTTTCCGAATTTAACAGGTTAACTTGGTTTCACGGGTGAACCCAATTAATTATGGGTTGACCCGTTAATTTTTTTTATTTTTTTATTTTCATAAATTTTTTTGTTTAATTTAGTTTGTTAATGTTAAATTTTTTTTATTTAGTTATCAGACTTTTATGACACAGATCCTGGATTTAACGGGTTAACATGATTTCATAAGTTAACCCGGATTTTTTTTTATTTTTTTCTTTTTAATTAATTTTTTTCGTTTAGTTCAGTTTGTTAATTTTCACTTTTTTTTATTTAGTTACCAGACATTCATGACACAGATCCTGGGTTTAACAGGTTAACCTGGTTTGACGAGTTAAACTGAAATTTTTTTTTTTTGCTTTTTTTCTTTTTAATTATTTTTTTTATTTAGTTTAGTTTGTTAATGTTAAATTTCTTTCTATTTAGTTTTTTTTCTTCTTAGAGGTTTTTTTTCCTTTTATTTTTTATTTTTAATTAATTTTATATAATTAATTTAGTTTATTAATATTAAATTTTTTTCTAAGTAGTTCTGGGCTGATGCCTTTATTTTTTCTGTTTTTTTTTTTGTTTTTATGCCTTTGACTGTGGACTACACAATGCAGTTCACAATAAAAAGGCTGATACTTTTTTTTCTTTTTAATTAATTTTTTTTGTTTAATTTAAATTGTTAATGTTAAATTTTTTTTCTATTTAGTTATCAAACTTTCATTACATAGATTTTGGATTTGACAGGCTAACCTGGTTTAACGAGTTAGCCCAGTTAATTCTGGGTTAACCCATTAATTTGTTTTTTCCTTTTTAATTATCAAACTTTCACGATGCGAATTCAAGATATGACGAGTTAACCTGATTTGAAAGGTTAACCCAATTAATTCATATTTTTTTCTTTTTTGTCATTAGTTTTTTTCTTCCTGTTGGTTTTTTTTCTTTATTTTTTTCTTTTTAACTAATCTATTTAATTATCACACTTTTATGACACGACCTTGCAGCCAAACCCACGTCCAATGCTATTGGGTCTAGTATTGCAGTTCAGACACTTTTATGCTAAGGGTTAACGCAAGTTTAATTTTATTATTAATATTATAAATATTACTCTTGGGTCAAGCGTTGCAATCAAACCTAAGACTCTTGAGTATAACTTTGTAAAAAACCCTAACACTTTTAGATCTTGTTTTTTTAAAAAATGCAAAAAAATTGACCCGCAGCATCGTGCGGGTTATGTAACTAGTTCATAACTAATAAGGAACGAAAAATTTCATGAGAAAGCGATCCTTTGAGTCGAAGATAAATTTGAAAAGCTTTTGAGCTAGCATTTACTGTGTCATCTATGGTTTAGAAACCAGTCAGAAAGAATCGATTGTAACACATTTCCACACAATGTGCTATGGTTTAGAAAACAAACATGCCTCGAAATTTGATTAAACTTGAGGATTTAAATTGCTAGGAGTAATATCATTAAGCTTTCAGAATATTATGAAATATTTTAAAACTTTTAAGGGCACAGCCTCCTCATACCTTTATTTTTAAAACTTTTGATGCAATCCTTTGTTTTGGTGAACAATTTGATGGTGATTCGAGGTTTTATTTTTTATTTTTTATTTTTTATTTTTTTTGTTTCAAGAGTGTTTTTTTTTAGTGTTTTTTATTTTTTTATTTTAAATTAAATTTGTAATGGGATTGATTATAAGTCATCATTTGTTAATCAACCTCATTTATTTTATTTTAAATTTTTTGGTGAAATGATGGTAATGAATAACATTGACGGACTCACTAACAGATGTAAATTCATCGAAGAATTCCATAGCGTTTAGGAAATTTCATTGTAATTTATCGACAGAAAGACCAACAAGTGAAAAATCATTGGTGATTTTAATGGGTTTTCTTGAGATTTCTGAAAATTCTAAATCATCGATAGATTAATTAATGGTTTATTGATGATTTTAAAACATTCCATCAATAAAACCATCAATCAATATGATGATGTGGATATATATCGATAGATATACATACAAACTTTATGTCGACGAATTTAAACTAGATATATCAAGTCAATCCCTAGCTTTCTCCCTCATTTCTGTCATTCTCTCTTAGTCTCTCCTCTCTCACACACATCGTCAATTCATTGGTGCTCTTGCTTATCTCACTACTAGAAATTCGCTAAATAGCAATGGATTTACCGACGGAATATTTCTATCGGTAATTTGAGGTCGAAATTACTGATGGAAACTTTTCCGTCCGTAATTCAGTTAGTAACTACCGACGGAAAATGTCCGATGGTAGTTACCGACAGAATTACAGACAGAACAATTTCTGAATTAAAAAAAAAGGCGGGTCGCTGATGTGGAGGTTTTAGCGGGGTTATTTTTACCGACGGATTCAAAATGACAGCCCATACAGTGACGTCACCGGTTCGCCATTTAAAATGCCGACGAAATCATCGAGGGATTCGAAATGCCAGATCCGTACGGTGACGTGTTGATTTTTCCATCAGAATCACCGACGGCGTTTCTGTCGGTGAAATCGTCGGAAAAAGTTAATATATGTCCTCTCTGCCAACCCTGTACTCCCCTATTTCTCCTTCTTCTTCTTAATCCCAACTCTCTTCATCTGCAAACAACCAGCCCCCCTCCCCCCCAAACAAAAATCTCCCTCATCTCAGCACAAAAAGTTATATTTTTTGAAGTTTTGTGGTCACAGCATCCGTGTTCTAATTTACCGACGGATTTTATCAATTTTTGTAAGTAATTCTATCTTTTTAAATTTTAAAATTTAATTACATGTCAATTTTATTATTATTTTTAGTATATGTATTTTGTTAGTGGATGTACATGTTTTATTGTTATTTCTCAAACAAACTTGTAGTATATGAATGTATAATTCTATATCTGTTATGGTTTGTTTTAGATTTTGTAAGATTGTATTTGTTTGTAAATTGTTAAAACTTTATGGAACTACCGAATTACATGTGCTGTTTTGAAATAATTAATAGCTTGCTTAATGGGTCCGTTTAAAGTTTTATCAATGGTATTGTGGAGTGGTAATTTCTGTAAATTTATATATATTAATTTGTATGGATGTTGATAAATGATAATGAATATTTAATATTCATAAGAAGTTGTGATTGGTTTGTTGGAGTGGTAAAGTAATATTTTTGCAAGTTTATTTACCTAACTTAGTTAATTAATACATGATGTCATCATAATTTTATAGAGGTTCGATATAAGTCATGGATGATCGTTCATGGATGTATCGAGATTCACCCCAAGGATTGCGGAGGATTGATTATTGTAACGGGGATCAAGGTTTTATTAATTTCGCAACATCTATTCTCAGAAATTTTACTGGAGGCGGTATTAGGTGTTCATGCAGGAAGTGTCAAAATAAAAAATATCTGCATCCAGATGTTGTAATGATGCATCTTCTACACAAAGGGTTTATGGAGAATTACCAGTGTTGGTATGCACATGGAAAAGTATTTGTTAGTAAGAGGAGAATGGGAGAAACGGTGGTTGGGTCTACTTCTAGTGCTAGCAACGTGCATGAAACGGCAAATAACAACACTAATCCTTACAGAAATATGGTTATGGATGCAATGAGAATGAATCAAGGTAATGTTAGTCAATTTCCAATCCTAGAACAAGAACCTAATGCAGATGCAGCTAGGTTTTTTGATTTGTTGAAAGATGCTGACGAACCATTATGGGATGGCTGCATGAACTACAGTAAATTATCGGCTGTAGCACAAGTGTTCACCATCAAGTCAGATCACGGGTTGAGTGAGGCCAGGTATGACAAGATTATTGAATGGGCGAAAAGCATTTTACTTGAAGGGAACAGACTAAAAGAGAACTTCTATGCTGCGAAGTCCATGATGAAACCCCTCGGTTTAGGATACCAGAAAATTGACATGTGCCCTAACTTCTGCATGTTATACTACCTTAAAAATGCTGAGATGACCGAGTACATGACATGCGGGCATTCCCGTTAAAAAATTTTTAGTGGCTGGTGTTCTCTCTACCCTTTTTTAGTGGCGATGCTCTCTCTTTTTTCTCAATCCTTTTACCATTCTCTCTTTGTCTCTCCTCTCACTCTCTCCTTACCAAAGTATGTCTTCTTCTTCTTAGATTTGTTAAGGGATATTATAAGAAATTGATTAAAGATTTAATTGTAAAATAATTTGAGATTTTATTGTTGAACGATAAGATTATTAAGTTTCTTGAGTATTTGGTTTGATTGAATGAGTAAGGTATTGTGTTGAAATGGTGAAAATTATTTGGTGAGTTTTTTTATTTGATCATGTATTTTTTTTTTCAAAACCTATGAACATGTGAATTTATTTGGTAACTTGAAATTAGCGAATGAGTTTTTTTCTTTTGAAAAATGAAATGAATAGGGTATGAGATTGAAAATTGTTGGTGTTGTTTAAGTTTTGTTGTGTGAATAGGTTTTACAAGTGAATAATGAGAATTGATTTGAATTTGAGTTTGTTAAGAAAATGATTTGAATATGATTAATAATTGAATATAGATCATGTGAAGTATAGTTGATGAAATTAAAAAAAATTGTAAGTATTAATTAAATTTTGTTATGTGTTCTAGTTTCAAGATAATGAAAAATATTAGTGAAGGATTAATGTTGTTAGTGATACTTAGATGATGTTGAGCTGATGAAAGATGAATAAGTAATTTGATTTTGATATCTTTATTAAATACATTGAATATGGTGTTTTTATATGCATATGTGAAAGTATTGGAAAAAAAATAAAAAGACTCTATTATTTTGATTTTATATTAACTCAACTAGTGTTCACCTAAAATACTTGAATTATATTTTTTTATATATATTAAATGATTGTAGAAATCCTCTTCATATATAAGAACAATCAAACATTTAAATTGAAATTGTAAAATAGACTATATGTATGGACATTGTTAGGTTTTTTGTTGTTTTTTTTATCTTAATTAGTATGATTTAATATATATATATATATATTGAATTGATAAACAATATTAAGAATATTTAATTGTTAGGTTTTTTTGCCGGTAACAGAAAATTTTAGTGAGGAAAAGAACACATGATTTTGGGTTTTGTAGGTTTTGTTTGCTTTATTGTTGATGATATTAATGAATGTTAGTTAAATATTTTTTTATTTGTATTTTTTTGTTGACCCTTGATTTTGAGTTGATTAATTTGTTTCTCTACTTGTTAATATTCATTTTTTGTTGAGTAAGATTAGGGTGAATGGTCTGATTGGCTTATTAAGGTTTTGATTGTTAGTGAATAGTAAGCATTGTTTGATTAATTGATTAGCTTTGATGATTATTTAAGATTGATTCTAGAACATGCTCTTGCTACTGAGTATGGATTTTTTATAAATTGCTACTAAAAAAACACAAATCATTGATTGAGATTTCAATTGAATATTCTCAGTTATTTAGTTATATTGTTAGATGCCGGGAAAAAGTATAGCGTCAAAATAAAGTTGTATTGCATCGTCAAGCAGTAGTGTTCCTAACCCTTCGGTTTATTAAAGTGTCGATCATGAAGAGGTACCTAATATACATCTATTGACGCTAGCTTGTCGACTACTGGTCACAAATTTGAGGTACCATTTGTTAAGGATCAATATTTTGACAAGTTAATTGCATAATAGAAGCCAGATTTAAGCATGTAAGAAAATTTAATTTTAAACATAACATTAAATTAATGTTAACATGTTTATATAGCTTGGAGTTAATTATTTCACTTTCAAGTCCACAAATTTGGAAGATGCAAGAATAATAACATTAACGATGAAAGTGTCGTTAAATGTGCCTCTTTTTTAATAGAGTCAGCTTAAGAATCATCCTAAATAGAGGCCTAGTGGGGGAAGTTCAAGGTTAATACATGATCAATACTTTTAGTGAATAAAATATTTTTAAAAAAATTGAAAACTAATTATTTTACAAAAACGATTTCAAGGAAAACTTTTGGCGAGATGAGGCAAACTCAAGGGTGGAAAGTCAAGTCTAGGAAAGTCACAGTGCTACTAGGTAAGTTTTAATGTGTGAAGTGTATGTTTTTTTGTACAATATTAATATTTTTTTCCTTATATTTTTTTAGTTTAATGAATTTTTTAACCAGGCTGTGCAATTTCTAGTTTGAAGCACACATCTATCCTAAAAGAAGAGTTGAGTTAGATGACTTTGTGGTGTGAAAACTTTTAGACCTTGCCATATCATTAGGAGCAACTATGAGAGATATTTAGAGTTCTATATGTCAAAGGGTTTTAGGAGGTGTTCACGGAGTGGATCCTCAAACATAAACAAGGGGACTCACAGTTCTATTAGTAAGCATACCGACAAGTTGCTTCTTTTTAATAATCATGCAATACGCCTGGTAAGAGAATCTGTTTTAATTTCAAGTATTTTTCTTAAAATGGTATTTATAATTTGTGTTGAACTAATTACTGACGAATTTATTATCTAGGCTACACAACTTGGGCGTAAGCCTACTCCGATGGAGTTATATATAAAAACACATACAGAGGAAAGATAGATGGAAAAAGGGTGCAACAGTTTTTTGATATCCGAGTTGAGGCGTTTATTGTAAATAAACTTTAAAACCTTTTTGTATATTGTTTGGACTAATATTTTTTCATCCATGTCTCTGACTTGATTTCTTTGTGGTATTGGAATAATATAACGCCTTCATATATGCAAAACATGGAGATGACCCTTCAACTCATCTTGAATACGATCTAGATTTGTGATTGGAGGCTGGAGCAACCGGTAAACCCGATAGGAATCAAATTTATGATATCTCTATGACTATAGCAAAATAAGATTAGGTTATAGTGTCTCAATTATAGACACCTCAAAATTCAACCCAAGTAAACCATCACTAGCCATTAAGGAGTTGATTGAACAATGAGTTGGTTCTTTGAGGCTGAAATAGAGGCAAAGTATAAAGAACAACAAAACAAATTGGAGGAGATCATGTCATATTTTTTTCAATCATTATCCTCCTCTCTATAGACCTCTACGAGATTTTCCTTCCTTTCCATCTCCACCTGCAATTGAAGCTTGTAACTAAGTTATATAGATATTTGTAATTGATTTTTGCATTATATGAAATTTATTCCTTAACTTAATTGATTTATATAGATATTTGTAATTCATTTTTACTACAATTTTTTCTTCAATTTAAATTAGTTGTTTAATGTTGTTTAATGTCATTTTGAAATTGTTTTATAGCATTTAAAATATCTATTTAAAAACTGACAAAATTTTTATAAATAAATTACCAACCTTTAATCCTAGAATTACATA
>Ga0325403_1005435_pt1 | contig 12021 bp, 8 predicted proteins | sample PopdelMetagenome_19_FD_205665 | JGI IMG/M metagenome (GOLD analysis project Ga0325403, IMG submission 205665) | Populus deltoides microbial communities from Bellville, Georgia, United States - Xylem-PdKOR-R4 | ecosystem: Host-associated > Plants > Phyllosphere > Stem > Wood/Secondary xylem...
TGGACGAATCAAACAAATTTTCCATTCGGGAGCCTCGGACGCTCAACTGCTCTGGCATGTATATTGTCTTTAGCCAGCGAGGAACCATCTCAAGACACCTTCGTAAATAAAAGACAAAAAATCTGAAATCACAAGGCAAGTTAAACTGTTTTTCTTTTTCTTTTTTTTCACGTGATTTCCATTTTCCTATACAGGAGCGGACACATCAATGTTCCAAGCAATCACTTATACTAACCCCAGCACTCAGGTGTTAGGGAATGGTCTCTCTTGTAGTCCTTGCAATAGTCATAGACCATGTGGTGTCTCTGGACCCATCTCATGCTTCTATATTGTTGCCTTGTGAGCCCACCCGACCGGAACGGAGAGGCGGACACAGGGTGGCACCAGGCTGGTGAATAGGCTGAGCAGCCGCTTGCTTTGAAATTGGTGTAACTAGCAACAAATGGTTGATATCTGTAATCAGCTTTGTATTTTCCGTTTTCAGTAGCCCAAGATGAGGCATCCCAGATGGAACCGTACACCCACATCGGCCTCAGTGGAAAGGTTGTCGCGCTTTTCCTCGGGTACCTCCTCACGGGCACATCATCCACGAGGAATCTGAAACATTTTTATTCACTACAAATTTAATATAAATGAATGCGATGTGACACGATCATTGTCTACAAGTCTCATAGGTGTTGCTTGCTCTTTACTGACGCTGCAATGTACGATTGGTTTTGAGGCCAGCTGGGAAAACGAATTTATGATTGATGTTGCAGAAGACACAGCATACAATAGAATGTGTTTTAAAAAATATTTTATATTTTAAAATAATATTTATATTTTTTAAAATTCATTTTAAATATCATCGTATTAAAATACTATAAAAATTTTAAAAAACAAATGTGATAGTTATTGAAGTGAAGAGAGAGTATTAATCTTTAGTAATTGTTTGTTTTTGTATTTTTTGAAAAAATTTAATTTAATTTAATTTAATTTTTTACTTTAAATTAATATTTTTTTGTGTTTTTAGATTATTTTGATGCACTGATGTCAAAAATAATTTTTTAAAAATAAAAAAAATATTATTTTGATATATTTTCGAGTGAAAGATACTTTGAAAAATAATCACAACCACTTTAAAAAGCAACCACAACCACTCAACCATATTCACAAACACGCTTGAAGGGCATGTTTGTTTTTTAGATAGTTTTGTAGTTATAATTTTAAAAAAATAAGTTTTAAAAAGTAATTTTAGTTGTAGTTAATTGGATTTAGATACATGATTGATAAAAATTATAGTTAAAATTTATGTGTAGTAAAAAATATATATAAAATATTTGGATAAATTTTTTTAGCTTTCTTATCATAAATATTTACGAAACTCAGTTAATTATAAACCGCTGCACAATACCTACATTTTGAACTCAATATTTTAATAAATCCTGCAATATAAAACTTAGTTATTTTAAAAACTAAATATATTATTAAGTTTAATTCACCGCTAACATGAAAGCTATCAAAAAAAACAAACCCAGTAAAAACCAACCAAATATTGTTGTGTCAAAAAACATATACGGAAGAAGCTTTTTTAATTTGCTTGGTTGTAAAATATTATAAGTGATCACTGTAGTGGTTAACTTACATGATCTCCTTGGGACTCCAAAGAATGGCATAATAGTGGAAGGTTTTGGTTGGATCGAACCATAAATGAAACTTCATTTCTCTCCCAATGATTCTCCCATCCCCACTTCCTCTGATGTAAACATTGGTCTGCAAAGTGTAAGGCTTCCCAAATGTTGTGCCAAGAAATTCTATGTCCACTTCATCATGGTACCCAGGATGAGCTTCGCTATTTGAAAGCTGCCATTAATTGATTACAAATATTAATTAATTAGACATTAATACAAGAACATCTTTATATATACTATACCGGCAACTGTGTTAATTGAAGAAGAGAAATACTAGCAGAGAAAGGTACGTTTTACAGTAAATTATTATGAGCATATATAGTTTAATTAGTCCAATCCTCACATAGAAAGCTGTTATAACTCCCGCAGTGTAGCCAGGTTGGAGCTTAATGGAAGCACCAAAATACCCTGATCGAAATGGTTTAACTGATTTAAATCCACTCCCTGTTACAAAGATCAAAAACAATAGATTATGATGAATTAAATGTGCAGAAAGCTTTATGATTAGATACCTAACAAAAATTAATTCAGACAGCTAGCAGAGACGCATTATAATGTCAGGTAGCTAATGGACTCGAGTTAAACCTGATGTGCTATCTAGCCAGATAGTCAACGCATTCTGGTCTACTCGTTGATGTGAATAACCCCAGAGATTTCTGTATCCTTGGTAAAAGCTCATTGACCTGAACCTAGAACCTGGCCAGTAGCCAGGTGAAGGTGGCCATTGAGCATTACTAGAGGAAGGAACCATAAGAATGAGAAGAAGTAAGGGAAAGAGAGCCATGAATCAGGTAGTAGCTAGGATGTGGAGAACCTGTATGGGGAAAATAGAGTGAGTGTGTGTGTGTATAAATGCAGAGAGTGAGAGATCAGATTGCAATGTTACGTGGAGGAATTCAGTATGGCTGGCAGTGGTACAGTTGAAAAAGAAGGGAAGAGATTAGTGGGTCCCCTTCCTCCATTGATGGGTAGTGATTTGTTGTTCATCAAGGGTCAGAGAATCAGAAATTATACTTGTAAATTTAGATAAAAATATGGCAGTTCGTATCTTAACATAAACCCAGGTTGCAGTAAGTGAACAGTGCATTTTTGTCCATTTCACAACAACTTTCTTTCCTAATATTTATGGGAAAACCCTGTGTAAGATTAGGGTTTCGTGGTTGGAAATTAAGGTAGGGAGAGAATGGAATTAGGTTTCTGTGAGTACAGAAAATTGGACTTTTGGACTAAAGTCTCTTTCTAATTCAAAAAGCTACACGTATTCTTGTCTCTCAGCCTTTAACACGACAAAGCTGGAATAACCTAAATCATTGTTTTTTTTTTTTAAAAAAAAAACTTTTGCCGACCCAATTTCCTCTTTAGGCATAGGGATGTCAGCTCCGAGACCAAGCGGGATGAAATGTGGGTTAGATTCTGATTTAGTCAATTTTGTGAAACAAATGTGAGTTATCGGGTATTTGATCCTCTGTTCTTCATTAATTGAGTGGACCATAAGGTATCTGAAACGGGGTCCCATGTTAGATTTGATTATGAGCGTGTGTCTGCCTGGGTAATTGGGAAAATTAAAGGTGATGATGTTGTGTTCATGTTGTTTGAGTCATCAAACGAGTCCACAATTGTTGTAGCTTAAGGCTAAATTTGGGATTGTTATTTATTTTTCTAAGTTATTTTGTTTCCTTTATTTTATTTAGAAAGATGTTTCATTAGCTATACACCTTTTTAATTAGGGTTTTCCCTTTAAAGATTAAAATCTAAACTTATTACTAGTATAAATAAAATTGTGTATTTTATTTCTTTTTTTTTTCAAAATATTGCTCAGATTTTTCTATATTATCATGAGATTATTTACAATGTCTAAGGTTTGTTTTCAAGCCTTTTTCATCTCATTGTCTCTTGATTTTCATCTCAATATGAATTTATTATTAAAACAATCAAAAAATACAATAAGCTCTAGTGAGCTAATTCATGAATTGAATCATAATGATATTAAAATCTAACTTTTCAAGTTGTTTTTTTGTTGTACTCTTTGATTATCATGGCTAGAGATTATAAAATAGGATGAGGACATGGTGGAGGATTTCGGTTTCTAAACAAGAAAGTTCCTCATAGAAGCCCAACGTTAACAAACTAATAATTAAAGTATTTATAAAGTTAGGTTTCACAACTAACTTATCATTTGGTATATTGGGATTTGGATGATCATGAAATAAATGATTGTAACTCCACATCCAGTTTTGAGAACCTACATCACGAGTGTGATCAGAGATAGCAACCTTTGTGTTTGGGATGATCACTATGAAGATCTAGGTTTTACCATGTAACTCCCAAAGTTTGCAAGCTCCTAAAGGCTAAGGAATTTATTGATTAACTTCATGAGATGGAACATATATTTTAGTGCAATGAGGTCTCGGAGAGGATAAAGTTGAAGTTGATCACCATTAGGCTTAAGGGTCGTGCCTCTGCATGGTGAGAGCAGTTGAAGAGAATCGACAAGTGACAAGGCAAGTTCAAGATTTATGACTGAGACAAGATTAAGAAGATAAAGACACTCTTCCTTCCTTTCCATTATACTAAAACCTTGTACCTATGACTCCACCTGTCAAGGTAAAGAGCGAGATATATTGATGATTATTCGGAGAAGGTGGAGGAGGGTGTAGCCTCTAATTACGAAAACAATACATATAAAAGTATCAATAGAAAGTGTTCAAAAAGTGATGGAAACAATAGTTTTGTTTACAAAGACAAGCAATAATCAACTTCTAGTATTTTATCATTTCTGCAATCAAATGAAAGATCCTTAAGACTTAAAGACACACAAGTGTTTTGTAATAGCTAACCTCTCTGTTCTAGTATATCGTAGAAGCAATCGAACAAAAGATCCTTTTGAGCTGTCAAAGTATGATGTTGTCATTACAACATATTCAATTGTCAGCATGGAGGTACCAAAGCAATCTCTAGCTTATGAAGTTGATAAAGATAAAGGAAAAAGGAAAAAGCCTTCGCAATTTTTTATGGATTATTTATGAAATCAAGATAATTTAAATTTATAAATGAGTTCCTTCCAATTCGAGAGACCAATGCATGAGTTTTTGGGATTATTAATTATTTTTTAAATTATATTAGTTTTTTATTTAGTTTAAGAACCATAATAATAGTTGAATTATTTATTAGTTGTATACTTTTAATAAAAAAGAATCTTTTTTTTTCTTTTAAGGATTAGGATTTATGTTAGGTGTGAGATTATTTATAACATCCAAAGGCTTTTCCCAAATCATTTTCATTTCAATCCCTTCCTAATTTCCATTTTAATCATAATTTTCATAGTTTTGCATGTAACAATTTCTTTCACACACAAAAACAAAATTGAAAGTTTGAAACTAGCAAAGTGATGATGTTCTAAATATTAAATATGCCTAGGAATGAGGATTTTGTAGTGTTTGAGTAGTGGGTAATCATAATATCACTTCAATGTTCGCTTCTCCAGAGTTCATGAAATTGATGGTTGGTAATAGAAGACCTAACACCTTCAAAATAGTTTTTTTAGTGGGATTGAGGGACCCCCCCGATAATAAATTCTCATTTCAATCCCTTTCTAATTTCTATTTTAATCTTAATTTTCATACTTTTGCATGTAATAATTTTTTTCACACACAAAAACAAAAATGGAAGTTTGAAACTAGTAAAGTGATGATGTTCTAAATATTAAATATGCCTAGGAATGAAGTTTTTTTAGTGTTTGAATGGTGGGTAATCACAATATCACTTCAATGTTTCTTTCTCTAGAGTTCATGAAATTGATGGTTGGTAATAGAAGGTTTGACACCTGCAAAATACTCTTTTTTAGTGGGATTTAGGGAGCATCTGATAATAAATTCAATGACTTTTTAATAGGAAATTGCAATAAATGAGAAAATTGATATTTAATTCTAAGAACAAGAGTGTTTGTTCTTAATTGTGTATGATAAATGCTCTGAAAATGAAAGTATGAATATTTTAGAGAATAGAAAAAGTGTGACCCTTTACCTAGGTGGTTTAAAGGATATATATAGCCTATGAACTTTGTCATGTTACTTAAATAAAAGGATTGAATCAACATCTTCTTCTGATGACATTAATGAAGGATATATATCATTTACACAATATCAATGATAAATAGATATTTGTTACCCAATATTAATATTGATGGAAATATGGTAGGCTCCTTAGAAGATTTTTATACATCTAGAGATATAAGGAGATGATCAGTATTGACTTTTAACATTTTATGTTAAAAGACATAAGAATAAATAAACAAATTCTTGTGAGCTAATATGGAACCTAAAAAGATTATCAAGTCTATATGTATATGGACTTGGAATGATTTCGAATCCAATGGTGTTGGGTTTGACACCTTGCTAGACTCATATGCATTTGAGCTCAGTGTATAATTGAACTCAAGACTACTGAGTCTAGCATCTTGCAAGACCCATATGCACCAAAAGCGTAATGTGTGGCTAAACTGAAAGATGTTAGGCCTGGAATTAAGCTAGACCTATATAGTATGAGTTTGGTATTTTGCCAAGTATGGATACATTAGGTTAAAACCTTACCTTTGGCCTTTTTAATTTTGAGCTTTTAAGTAAATGTATGACACAACACACACACGCGTGCGCTCACACACACACACACACACACATATATATAATACATTGATCCATCAGTAGCTCCCCAAGTCTTTACTTATTAAATACACAAAGATTTAAAAGGTTACCAGCTTTAGTTAAAGACTTTTTACCTTTCCCATGAGATTTGTGTCCCGTGTAGAATTGTTGGGATTCTTTATGGCTAGGTGGCTTGTTCTTACTACAAGAGATGGTCAGGTGGCCTATCTGTATTAAAAGAGATGTCTTTTAGAAAACAAAATGACAGCGTGCATTCAATGCAATAATTGATTAGATATTTGGAGATCTGAGATGACATGAAAGGTCATTCATCTAACAACGAGGGTGAAAAGTTATTTCCATTATAACCCTAACCATTCTTGCTTCCATTTTTTCTTTTTACTTTTACTCATTATAATATTTGTAAAAAACATTTTGTTTGAAGAATCCCTGAGCTAGTTTGCTTCATTCTAAGAATAAATTGTCCTCATAGGTATCTTCCACCAAATATTTCTTTCTCCTTCTTTTTGAACAGAAAAATAGACAAAAAAGAGTTAGATTTGACCCTCGGAATAAAGGATATTGCCTCCTCTAGTGAGAAGTTCGGGTTCCAACTAAAAAACAGAGGAAATGGTAGGGGACATGGGTCCATTAGACTAGGCCCCAAAACTAGAGGGGGGAACCCCAACATCCACCTCTGGTAAGAGGAGGTAGTTCTTCTCATTGGAGAAGTTCTTCCCCTACCATTACTAGGGAACCTTAGGGGACAAAGATGTTTTCTTTTCTACTTTAGGGCCATCTTTTCAACTTTTAGGTATCTTATTTCTGTATCATGAAGAGTTCAACTAGAATAGTAGATCGGGTGTTGTATGCTTTTTTTTTCCCCTTACACGACACTAACTGCCTGATTAGAAACCTTAAGATAGAGGAACAAACTCTCAGTTTGTCTTGGTTGTGACAAGATTTTAGGAGAGAAGAGATAAACTTTAAGTTCTCAAAAGCTTTCTAGCAATCTGGTGTCCATTTAAAGTTTATGATACTTCCAAGATCTGAAAGAAAGGTAGGTTGCATTGCATTCCCCTAGCTTGGATATGAATCTGTTGAAGACGGTCAAACCCCAGTGAAGTGTTGAACAAATTTAACCTTTTACGGATGATTCATATCCAGTATTACTTTAATCTTCTCAAGATTGGGTTTTATTTCCTCATTTTTGCTAGAAAAATCCAAAAACATTCCTCCTCTGATGGCGAACACGCACTTGAAAGGATTCACCTTTATTTGACATTTGCCCAAAACCAAGAAAAAACATCTTCTAGGTCCTTTAAATGTTGTTTAAAAGTCAAGTTTTTCACTAGCATGTCTCCATATAAGCTTTCATATTTCTTCTAGTATAGTGTTTGCACACTTTGTTAACCATCTGTCTGTAAGTAACCCCTTTATTTTTCAAGCCAAAAGGATTGCTCTGTAGCAAAAAGTTTTTTCTAATGTAATGAAAAAAGTCTTCTCATATTTCTAGATACATAAAGATTTGGGGGTACCCTAAATTAACATCTAAAGCGCTTAAGAACTCAAAGACAGTTGTAGAGTCTACCAATTTATCAATCATTAGGAGTGAAAACCACAGTTTTAAAACCCGGACCGGCCCTGCGGGTCGACCCGGGACCCGGCCGACCCGGGCTTAGGACCGGTCCGGGTGGAGGTAAAAACCCGCTTGGGAGTTGGCCCGGTGAAACCCGGTCGACCCGGCGGGTCAACCCATAACCCGAGCGACCCGGGCAAACTCGGACGAGACCCGTTGGATGTTGTATCAAGAATTGGTGATAAAAGGCTGGTGCTGTGGTTGTCAAGGATAGTGAAGAGAGTTGTAGCTACTGGCCAGAGCTGGAAGGAGAAAGTCGAGAGACCTTGTGATGGGAGTTGTCTGATTATCACCATTGACATGATTGAATGGATGTAATGTTGTTGTACTTCCTGTGCTGGTGTGTCATGTTGTAGTTTAGAGAATCCATTTTCATTGTCTGGTAGAAGGATCTTGATGAGGTCTAAGTCATCTTCAGAGTCTTCTTCTTGCTGTTGAGGAGTTGCCATGCGCCGCCAAGGCAAAAGCTTCACTTTCCTTAAAGTGTTGCTGCTTGATAAATTAGGGCTTTGATTTTGAAAGGGTTGTTTATATACATGTTGGCTATGCGTTAGTGAATTTTCTATCTTGCCCTTCGTCTTGTTTTGCTAACAAACTTCTAAAATGGATTACTGTTGGGAAAGGTTGATGTTTCACCTTCATATTTATAAATTAATACGAGTAAAATATAAGAATTTGATAAAAAAATTAAAATATTTTTTTAAATTTTATTATTTACAATATATATATAGTATATATTTACATAATTTTTTTTAAAAAAATTCATATAAAATATTAAAATTTTAAATATTTTTTTTAATTTTTTTGGGTTGACCCAGGTTAACCCGGGTTGACCCATGAAACCCGGAACCCGGTTCTTAACCAGGTCAATTCCCAAATCGGGTTTAAAAACTATGGTGAAAACTATCCTTTGGACAGATTTTATTCAGGTTAGTGAAGTTCACACACATCCTCCACTTTCCAGTACTCTTATTCACTATAACCATATTAGCTAACCTATATAGATACATGACCTCACGAATAAACTCAACAGTTAATAGTGTATCCACTTCTACAGTTATTTCATGTTGTCTTCCCCCTTAAAAAAATATTTTCTTTTGTTGAATAGGAAGGAAAGTTAAGTCAACTTAAGGTCTGTAAGCAATTATCTCTATGTTGATCCTTGACATATCTGAATTGTTGAAATCAAATTAGCCTTTATAGGTGAGGAATAAATTTATCAATATTTGTTATTGAGGTGGTTCCAATGTGGAGCCTATCTTGGTAACAACCCTATCTTCTTACCACAAAGATATTTTTTTTTAACTGTTATTTGGCCTCAGTTTTGACCTCTACTCTCTTCTTCAAAGACCCTTGGTGGTCTATAACCAAAGAGCTCTTGTATTTTAGACATTCAAAGACACAATTCCTTGAAGCCCCTTGGTTTTCTCTTACGATAACCACTTCTTTTTTAGTAGAGAATTTCAAGGTCAAATATCATGTGCTTATGACTTCATTGATCTAATGCAAAAAAGGTCTTCTTATTATGGTGTTGTAGGTTAAAGTTATTCCTATCACCATAAAGGTTTGCTGAAGGGTAAAGCACTTAGGGCAGGTGCCTATTGTGATTGAGATATCTAAAGCACCCTTCACTAACACTCCTAGCCATTAAATCCTAACAAATTTTTTTTTTACAAGAATCATCCTTGAGGGATCTATCCCTATCTAGAACATCACATCTCTGGATAAGATGGTAACTGAGCTCCTATCATCTACCAACACCTTGTAGTCTTGATGATTGGCTAGAATTATGAGAATTACCAGTGCATCCACATAGGGGTAAGTCACCCCTTTTTAATATTTTGGAGTAAAAGTTATAGCTTGTTTTATGGGTTCTATTAACGAGTCATTGTAAGGATATGTTTTCCATACCTTCTCTAGCTGAGATGCACCTTAGAATCATATAGATCTCATGTAGGATTTGGGCAGGCTGGCTAGACTTTTCTCTATCACGTTCCATATGGGCATGCCCTTTAAAAAAAAAAAGATAGCCTTTGGCTATCAACCTCTTAATTTTTTTTTCTTTAGTATGAAGCAAACTTTCGTATCATTCCCTTTATCCTTATGGTGCAAGCAAAATTCTTAAAGGTCCATGTGTGCGGAGGCGACACCATAGAAGGTGGATATTGAACAAAGTATTTTCCCTTGATGGTTGTAAGGACTTCTGTTAGGGTGGCATTTAAGGAAGTCATATGTCTCCTCTCAATGTATTGTATGTTTTCCCTTGCTAGCCTTTCCTGACCATTATTAGAATTATTATCTATGTTAGGAGAACAATTCCATTTGAATGGTTTCTCATCCTTATTTTCCTGGTAGAATCATTTTCCTGGTAGAAACGAGGAGGTCTATGTATCAACATGTTGGCTTCCTATACCTGTATGTGATTCTTCATGACTTGTTTTACCTTCAATAGGCTTTTGTTTAGTAAAATATATAAATCCTTCTATATAGAATGTTCCCTTACTCTACTTATCAAAGCCTTTAAGACTAATGGCTTAATCAATTCTTTTAACTTCAGCATTTCTTTGTTGAACCTTTTCAACTTAGATATGAGAAAGAGGCAGATATTTGTCGAGACCAGGTAGATGATGACGTAGACTACATGTACCAGTGAGAGTTGACAACAACTACTTGGGGATATTCACTTTATCCCTCAATTCGGCCATCTCATATCTAAGTTGGTTCATCTCAACATTAAGTCGGGTCATCTAAGCTTCAACTTGTTCTCATACAATCACCTGGACAGTTAGAGATTGAGAGCTCGAACCCGATTGCGAGGAATCATTAGTTGATACACTATAGCCTGACGGCATATCCTTGGCCATGATGTTTGAGATACCATAAACATGATTTCTATCGAGTCTACTAGATGAGAGCTACCCTCTAACCACAAATTCGGATCGAGTTCTAGATGGGTAGAAGGATCGTCCTCGTATAAATTATCTTGCAATCAGGTGTTATATGTTTCCTAAAAATAAACAACCAACAAATTTAAAAAAATAATAACTTAAGAAAAAATTGTTTAAATGCAACTTACCATGAAATTCTAAGTTCGGCTATCCACAAGCTGTTGCACCCCTTTTCGAAGGTCTTCATTTCATATGTGAGTTTCAACAAAAAGCTTCATTGATCTTGTATCGCATCCAAGAACTGTAGTCTGCAAAAAAAAAAAAAAAATCTAATATTAGTTAAAAAGTTTCATATAATGTAACCATTTTTTAAAAATGTATGTAATAAAATAGAGTTTTGTCATCCATTTTGCATGCAAGACAAATGGAATGGATCCACTGGTATATGTGGTAATTGAATCATAAATCTCATTATTTTGGTTCTTTGTACCAGATTGTCATTGCCGTATGAAATGCTCAGACGTCACGTGTTGGATAGAAGTGTCCTAAATAGCCTCTGAGACATACAAAGGTTTGAAATCCCTTTACACGACCACGTCTTCCCAGCCTGGAAGACCTCTTTATTTTGCATATTTCATTAATCAGTTTTGCGTCTCGTACCAGAAATCATGCAAACTATATGGTAGAGATAAATTATCGGTTAAGATAATGAAAAATAAAATTTGAACATTTTAAAAAATATAACATTTTCAATTCAATCTTACCTAATGACATTGTGATTCTTTCACACCCTTCTATCAATAGCGTTAGCAATCTCCTCCAAGTAAGATTTTTCCTTGCACATTAATTTTATAAAATACTTAGTTCATTAAAATTAAAAAATTGACCAAATTAATAAGAAATTTTTTGTTTTTTTGTATTTTAGTTTTATTCTTTTTAAATTCTTTTTCTTATTTTCTTTATTTTAAAAAAACATTTCATGCAATATTGACAAAATTACTGATATAATTTGAATTATAGATGGAATGACAGACAAACCAAGTCCTTCAGAAAGTTCCAGAGAGTTCAAAAAATTCACAGAACTTGTTATTGACAAAATGTAAATCTTCAATGGTTTAATTTCGTTGGTAATATTCATTCGATCACCAATGAAATTAACAATAGTTTATTTTGTTGGTAATATG
>Ga0325403_1005439_pt1 | contig 12017 bp, 7 predicted proteins | sample PopdelMetagenome_19_FD_205665 | JGI IMG/M metagenome (GOLD analysis project Ga0325403, IMG submission 205665) | Populus deltoides microbial communities from Bellville, Georgia, United States - Xylem-PdKOR-R4 | ecosystem: Host-associated > Plants > Phyllosphere > Stem > Wood/Secondary xylem...
AAACTGGATAGCTTGCAAATTAACGGGAGGGCATTTTATCTTGTATTTAAATCTCATGTAATTAATTTGTATCTCTTGTAACAAATAGATAAGCTCTTTCTCTTCTCTCTTGTAACGATTCTGGTTATATATAAAGCAGAACGTACAAGTCTCTGGTGTGTCTTTACAGAGTTCTTTCATATTGCAGGGTACTTGACTCTCGAATTTTTAGCACTAAATAGTTTGACAACAACTAATCGCATGCGTTTTTGATAAATAGTATGTACCTGAGCTATGATATGGGGTTGGATTCTTTTATATATATATATATATATAAAATAATGTTCAAAGTGTTGTAAAATGTAATAATGGTTGAAATTTATTATAGTTTTCAGAGTCTATTTTGTTAATTCTTGAATTGATTTTGCTTAATTTAAGATTTTCTATATTCAATGAATGGTCATCAAGATCAATAATTATTTTGCATACCTAGAGAAATTTTATGTGAATATTATAAATTTATATGATCTTAACAAACTCTAAAAGTTGTTTAATGATGCTCATGGTTTCTTGGATAAAATATCACTTAAGAAATGATTTAGGCATTCTTTGAATCAATTGAAACTTTAAAACTTAAGAAAAACTTTAAGCTTTGTTGAATTATACTTTGGCGTTATATATCCCTTATTCTTTTTGAGCTTAAACACTAATTTTCTTAACTTTTAAGAGAACTAAGTTTACACAATTTTATTCGTAGAAGAGCATGAAAGGTGTGAGAGAAAGATAGTTTACAAGTAAAATTTATTGCAGGCGATGTTATCAAAGTCAACAAGGTGTTGGGAGGTTATTTTCTTTTTAAAAAAAGAAATAAAGAAAAGAAATAAAAGAATCTTTGAAAGTACAATAAAGAAAGGTGTTTTCAGAGATCGAAAGGATTGAAACTTTGATTAACTTTGATTCCTATGGATTATAAACTTCAGAAAATCTTTGAGGAAATAAATTTTATGAAATAATAATACTTGACCCCTCTCAAATAAAAATAAAAACATTTCAAACAAAAAGGCAACAAATATTTTTATCAAAAAAGAATAAACAATATTTCAAAAAAAGAAGAAAAAATAAGAAGAAAAATGCAATTAGGGATGAAATTGTGAAGAAATTAAGAGAAAATGGTTGAAATTGGCTAAACATTTGAAAGTCAATGACCGAACTAGAAAAGATAGCAAAATGCAAGGACAAGAAAAATTCAATCAAGGATGAAATTGTGAAGAAATATTAAGAAAAAGGTTGAAATTGGCTAAATAATTAAAAATTGAAAAGTCAAGAACCAAATTGAAAAGGAAAATAAAATTCAAGGACAATTGTTAATGCAATTAGTGGAAAAATTAAAAGAAATAAAAAGAAAATATTGAAATTGGTCGACAATTAAAAAAAATTAAAGATTCAAGGACCAAATTAAAAAAAATAAAAAATTAGGAGACCCATTTTTAAACATGAAATTTCGATTAAAATAAATAGCGCAATTTGGGGAGAATAATGTTGTTTTACAACTAAAAAAAGAAAAAGAAATAGTCTAAAACGACGTTGTTTTGGACATGTATTGTGAACAATGTCTTCTTCTTTGTGGTGGCCTCACAACTTTGTCTTGTTTTCCATGGTTTTAGCCTAACTTTGGGCAATTTTATCTCTTTCCTATACCCTAAAAAATGATATTAAAAAAACACATCATTCCACTCCCCTTAATATGCACTACATTATTAACTAAAGAATATGTGCTTTAACCCTCTAAAGCCATGGTACAACTAGTGCAAATAGACTAACTCAAACATGCTTAGCCAAAGTGTATAACAATGGTGAAGGGTTGAGATTGATGCAAAGTAACCAATGATAGTGATCATTCCACTAAGAAAGATTCTAGGAACTTTATCTTTGCTATAAATAATGAGGCAAAACAAAAAAAATAAAAGAGAGCTTATCTAGAGAAAAAATGTCGAGTTTGATGGAGAAAAAAGAAAAATGAGAGTCTAATGTTAGAGAAGCGAGGATATATTGAGACAAAAGGTAGAAGAGGTGAAATAAAAAAGGAAGGGAAACAAAAAGAGAGAAAAAACCAAAACCCAATAAAATGGACAAAAAAAAGGAAAAGATAAAAAAAAAAAAACAGAGAGTTTTAAGCTTGAAGTGTAGGTATTGTGAACCATAAGGTAGTGGGGGAAGAAAGGAATGTAAAAAGAAAGAAAAAGAAGCTAACTCAATGAGAAACAAAGAGAACCAATAAATAGGGAGAGAAACAACTGAGAGTGAGAAAACCATCCTCCACCGCCAGCACCACCATCATCTCCACTAGCAGCAACAACCATAACAACCCTTCTCACCTATAAATAGCCTCAAGGTAGGTAAGCCTCATATCTTTTCTTTTCTTCCCATTTAGGTTTGCATGGACACTATTTACTCATGCATTTTTATTTTTATTTTATTTTATTTTACTTTTATTCTCTGCATGTTAGTGTTATCTACATTTAATAAAATACATCTTCATCTTTTTTATGTATATATGTATATGTGTATAAATATTTATTTTTGAAAAAAAGAATAAAAACAATGTCTCGACAAGTTTTCATCATGTTTAGTTGTATTTTTCATAAAAATTGGGCTTTAATAGTAAGGTTGATGTGTCTCTTAGTTTTTAGCAGTCAACATAGGCCTAACACAACATTTTCAACTATAAAACAAGTTCAATATTGCTTTGATGAGTTTTCACAAGTTTGCATAATGTTCATAATGGTTAATGTTGTTACCCAATTTTTGACCCACGTTTTGATAAATTTTTCAAAAAAAAATTAAGGGTTTATGTATGGCGATAACATAAAGCATCAGGGCTAATATTAAGAAAACAATATGTCAAGGAGATAATTATTGAATCATATATAATTGCTGCAATATAAAATACTATAGATATATGATTTGATTCGTGCTGGTTATGGAAAATAATCACTGCAATATAAAATGCCATATATATAGGATTTGTTGGTGCTGATTATAAAAGATAATTTCTGCAATAATTATTGCAATATTTTCTTCAATAGCACGTGTAGAAATTTTCTATATAAGTGAACCTCTAGCCATATGCACAATGAAGGAGAAAAATTTACAGGGGTAGAGAGACAAACAAAAATTAAGGGAAACACAGAAAAACCCTAACCCTAGCCGTCGCCCCTACTCATCTTTTAAAAATAAAAACAACGAAGCAGCCCCTCCCTTTGAGGAAACTAAGGATCTCTCTCTGGCCAGACACTGTCCCCTCTCCCTTTCACCAGAATCCCCATTCCCCTCTTAGCCGTTCCACCATCACCATCTCTCCTCCAAAACGCAGCAGCTCCCCTCTTTGTTAGTCCCCCATCTCCATTCTTCCCTTGCAAAACCAGAGAACCCCATTAAAGCTACAACCTCTTTCTCCTTTTACCCATAGCCAACCACCTCCCCGATTTCCTCATCTCACTCTTCCCGACAGCCCACTCATTTCCATTTCCTTTTGACAAGAATGAGAGAGAGAGAGCACCTAAAACCAGTCCCCCTCCTAGCCATTCCCCTCTCTCGGCCATTTCTTCCCTTGCACCTAAAGCAACCCTCTCTATCAACGTAGCCCCAGACCGGCCTCCACCGAGCCCCACAGCAGCAGCAACCATTTCGTCTCAGTAGAGACAAGGCGGGAAGCACAGGAAAGCAAACTAGAGAACAAACGGGCGAAGAAGAACACAACAGGGACGAGCAGAAGGAAAGAAGACAAACAAAAGAAAACACAGAGGGACCAACCAGCACGCCCTCGCCATCGTCTTCGTCCCTTCATTTTCATCTCCAGTTTCTTCTCCTCCAGCGGCGCAACGTTTTCTTCCATAGGTATTAATCGAAGCAACAGCCCACAGGAAAATAGAGAAAGAGCAAGAAAACACAGAGGGAAGAACATCCATTCCACCGGCACATCATACCTTCATCATCGTCTTCGTCGTCTCCAGAGAAACCATCAGCAAGAAGAGAAAGACAAAGACCAACACCAGTTACCAGCGTTTGTCATTGTCTTCAGAATCAGTGATGACTGGTTGTGCGCAAGAAACTGCAGCACCATCTCCTTCGCCGATTTCAGCGCCAGGTAAGTTTCCATGCATTCTCTTCACTTTGCATTTTAATTACATAGCTACTGTGCATGCCTTTTATGTTTACTGTTCAAGTGAATTATAATTCACTTGAATAGTAGCTGAGTTTTTTTATGTCCAGCCGGGTGACCCGGCCGGCTCTACTAGTTTCATCTTTTTTTTTCTTTCCAAAAAAAGAAAGAGAGAGAGATTGATGATTTTCTAGCATATTTATTTCAAGGTCTGTATTTTTTTATTTATAAAAAAATATATCAATCTCGCATTTAGAATACCCGGTTTTCAACGCAAATATGGCATATATATATAAAATGTTTTCATGCACACGGCCAATACCCTAACATCATTTTGAATTTCTTCTTAAAAAAAAATATTTGAGGTTTTTAAAATGTGTTTTTGCATGGATTTCTTAAACACAACAAAAAAATTATTTTCTTGCATTTCTGGATTTTACAACATGTTTGTAAAACTCCAAAGGGTATTGGCCAATATTCCAAAAAAATACAAAAATCTTATTTTTTAGGGGGAAGTCATTTATTATTCACCGTTAATGTTTGGATAAAGAAATCCCAAAGGGATGAATATCCAAAATATTATTGGGAATAACTTGTTATTATTCACCATTAATGTTTGGATAAAGAAACCCCAAGTGGTTAATATCCAAAATATTTTTCTAGGAATAATAAGTCATCACACATCCTTGAAAGAAGCCTTGATTATAATCGAGGATATTTTAATTTTTTACTCCACGGTTTACGAGTCGTGAGAGTATGAAACACTAAGGTAAAAATATGCTTTTAAAGCGTCATGAATTTCCTTAGATTTTTGTCCCTCCTCCTTGTGATTTACGAGTCGCAAACTCTTGAAATACTAAGGGGAAAATGAGCTTTTAAAGCACATGGAATCTCCTTGGATTTCTATCTTAATAAATTTAGTCTGAATCAAACCTAGAAAAACTGATGGGATTAGAAAACACCAACACCATAGCAATTATAAAGCAAACCAAACACCAAGCAGCTTACCTTAGGTAGGGCGTACTAGGGGTGCTAATACCTTCCCTTTACGCAACCAGTCCCTTGCCTTAGAATCTCTGAAAGACCAGTTAGGGTTCCTAGCGACCAAAATACTAGGTGGCAACTCCTTTACACAAACAACAACAAAGACCCCAAAATCAATTGAGGATCGCCGCAACGCCACGCTCCCGCCGCAAGGGTGCGACAGGATGACGACTCCACTAGGGACCCTTGGACTAAGCTTGGTAATTGTTTTTTTTTATTATGCTATGCGTTGTTGTTGTTTTTTACTATGAATGATACTTTGTTTAAAAGCTTTAACATGCATCTTTACATTCTGTCATACATGGTGTAGTCATTCATCACTTTATAATTATTTTCTTTTTTGAGAGCACACACATTAAATTTTAAGTTAAGTGGGGGACTAGCAGCTTGCCTTATGACTTGAGTCAAGGTTTAAGTTTGTGTAAACCCCAACTCTTTGCTGAGTGTTTAGACTGATAATGATTGGTACACGTGCCATCCCACTATCTGCTGAACCCCCATATTATCTTTACGAGGGTGATCACTAGGACAACAAGAGATCCTCTTTAGAGACCAAGTAGTAAACCTACCCAATGTCTCACATAAAGAAAATAAAACCTATCCTTAGGATGTATGCTCCATAATATCTTTTTGCATCCAAACAAGCCTAAACTCAAAGCATCTTGAATCTCAAGACCTTCATTCAAAAGCTAGCAAAGGGAGAGATGTTCCAGAATTGGGAGAACCAAGAAGCTCTATTGGTGTTCAAAATTTAATCAACAATGCTTGTTTGATCATGATATTGTGTTGTTTGCCTTTTTCACCTTTTTAAATCGAGTTTTCAAATGTCAATTAGATTTTATCTTTGTTTTTTTAGCCAAACTTTTCCTTTTAATGAGATCATACATTTTCAAAAGTTCATCTTTATGTTTTTACTATGCATTTACACATCACTTTCCACTCTTAGAAACCCTGAAAGCGGATCTTCCATAACAAACACCTGCACTTTACACCGAGAATAAATGGTCAAACTTTAAAGAATACAACATTAGGGAATTCACAAAATTAATAAAGCAGCATGAACAAGCTTGGAAACCCACTAAAGAGGAACTTGAAACCATAGATGTGGGCAATGAAGAAATCAAGAGAGAGTTGAAGATGTGGACTTTGATCACCCCTAAAGAAAGAGAAAAGTTAATTGCACTACTTCGAGAAAATAGGCTTAAAAGTTAGGATTCAAAATCTACCTGTTTTGAAGAAAATATTAGGAAACAAATAAAATGAGATTTTGGACCAAAAAAGGAAAGAGGGAGGAGATCAAGGAAGAAAATATGACTAAATCTGGAAAAAAAAATGACAGGGGCAAGAAAGAGAGAACCAGAAAGAAGTCATGTTACGAAAGGAAGTCATGTAGAGTGGAGTGCTTCATCAAGTAATTCCAAGCAAAATATTTTAATTATTCTCCTTAGTTTTCATTTGATGTATTCTAATAAGAATATGGTCCAGACTAACATATTTGAACATTTTTAACTCAATCCTCTTTACTTAGCCCATTCAACTCCTCTTGGATCCACTTTGTTTTAGGTCTTATAATAGACCTAATAAACACTCCTAATGGATAATTTGATGTTGTAGCTAGGATCGCATCACTTAGCGTGGATCACATAAGGTGTTCTTTAATTAATGGCTTGCTCCAATTGCTATGTGATCTTTGATACCTTTTACAAACATGTAGTGGGTTAATTGTTAATATGAAACAATTATGTTGTGCTATTATTTCTAGATGGCTTCTTTAACCCTATCAAGCATAATGCTCTTATTATAATGGTTAAGTCTCTATCTTTGTGCAAACAATGTGTATGTTTCTTCTCTCTTAGTTCATGTTATTATGGACATGAGAATATGGCTATATTCTCCTATGTATTGTGTCAATCATTTCCTTCGATGATCATGTCGTTAATTTAGATGTCAATCATGAAGAGGCACCTATTATACATGTTTCCAACTAAAGCTCATCCAATGCATTCAGCAAAGCTAGAATCCCTTCATCTAGAGACATTGTATCAAGAAAACTTACTACAAAATAAAAAGCCAACAACACTATGTGAGACATGTTTTTTTTATCACCATTGAAGTTATTTATTTGTAATAGATTATTTGAAGTTTTACATTAAATGAAAATGACTTTGATGAATTGATTTTCACTGTTGTTATTCAGGCAGTCTTGTTTTCAGAAATTTTTAGTTTTATTTAGCTTTAGTTTTTTCCTGCTACCTAAGGTCAGTTCGATTTGGGTTACGAGATGATGTACATCTTAGGTACACCCTTCGTGTTTTTTTACCGTCTTTCTCTTTAATACAATTACACTTAAAAAAAATATTCGAAGAACCATTGCTTCAATGGAGTCAACTTTAAGATTATTCTAAATGTATGAATATAATAGATGTTTGTAGGAAAAGTTAAAGGTTAAATAAATAATATATACTTTGAGTTAATATATAGTTTTTTTAAAAATTTTAAAAAATAATTAATGTATGAATTGACTATAAGGAAAAAAAAAGTACTAGGACAAGGAAAATGAGAGGGTTGTTAGGAATGTGTGGGAAAACCACATTGCAATTAGGTAAGTATAATGCAAATATATATATATATATATATATATATATATATATATATATATATTATTGTAAAACTATAATATTTCATTTCCTTATCTTAATTTTGTTTATCAAATTATTATACTAGGTTGCGTGATTTGTGGCATGATGCCTCTAGATATGCAATGAACAGAGCCAACTTTGATGACATAGCATTGTGAAAAAATTTTAGACCGAGACACATCATAAAGGATAATTGGGCTAAGTTTCAAGAATTTTTGTCATCATATGGTTTTAAAAAATGCTCACAATCTAGGTCTCAAAACAAAAGGAAAAAAAAAAAACTCATGGTTCGATGAGCATGCACATTTGAAGAGCACTTTCCTTGGTGAACCATGTAAAGAGCCTAATAAGAGCATTGCTATATATTTAATTATTATTTCTTTAATTATTAATTTAGTTTGTATTTGTGAGACTTTTTAACAAACTATTTATTGTATAGGAAAAACAGTTTTGGTGTGAACATACTCCAATGGAGTTATATGAGGAAACTCATATAAGGAAAAGGGATAAGGAAAAAAGATGAAAAGGTTTATCGATGATAAAATTAAATAGTTCTTTGTAAGTAATTTTGGATAATTATAATTGTATTACTAATGCTTTTTTGAAAAAGGTTTAATTGGATTTTGACTTTTTTTGTTTTGTTTTGAAAGATGAATATAATGCCAACATGGTTGCTAAACATGAAGAAGACAATTACAGCCATCCTCTTAATGATCCTCATTTGTGGTAGGAGACTGGAGCAATTGATAGATTTGATAAAAATTGAGTTTATGGTATGCTTATAGCATTGACCCAAGATACAAGGGTGAGTCGTAGTGTTTCAATGGTAGGCACACAACATTCCGACTTCAACCAAATATCATCGGCCATTAAGGAGATGGTTTGAGATAGGATTCCATAACAATTGGCTATTGAGTTGCACAATATAAGAGCATAAATAATGGCAGAACTAAGAGAAGAAATAAGAGCAAAAATCAAAAAAGAAATAATAGAAAATGAGAGCAAATACATGCATATTTGGTTTTTCATTTCCTCCCTCTCCTGGAGCTTATAGATCAAGATCTTATTCACCCCATCCACCTTTTTAAAAAATTTAATATGTTGTTTACAAAATTTTTATGTATGAAATTCTGTTTAATATAATTATTGTTTGTGTATGGAATTCTGTTTATAATATTTTCAATTTTGTTGTTGTTGCGAGTTTAGTGTTAATAAAAATTGCATTTAGGATTATAAAAACTAAATAACACAAAACAAAGGTATGAAACACTAACAAAATCACCAAAAAAATTGCATTTTTGTCAGCAATATTTACTTACATTTCATCGAAAAATTTACATAAAGTTTAAGCATTTCCGATGGAATTGGTGAAGGAATATTCCATTGGAAATTAAAGTGTATTTTCATTGATGATTTCAGTGGTAATATTTGCTCCTCCTTTTTTTTTTTATGGATTTCCTAATAAAAAATGAGTGATAAAATCTAATTTTTTTAGTGTGAATATTTTATCGGCCATTCCATAAAAATCGAATTCGCAAACGAAAGACTGGGAATATGTAACTTAATTAGCAAACTGAGTATCTGAGCACAAACTGGAAGCAAGAAATTACAAAACTGAATAAAAAAGCATAGAAAATAGGGCGGCGATGGTAGCTGTTTGAATGGCTTAAATTCAGGTATGATTAGTAGTGATTGATGTTCAACAAAGCTTAATGCTGCAATGAGCAAAAGATATTGTGGTTAAATTTGAATAAAAATTATTAGGAGTTCGGATTAATGATAAGAGGAACCCTTGTCAAATTTAAACCTTGATATGATAAAAGGATTATTAAAACAACCTTTTTTAAATAGAAAAGAAAAGATTCTTAAAGAATAAGGTACTATCTGCATCTAAAAGAGGTCGAAATCGGTACTGTTTGATTTTGTTTTTTAAAAGTGTTTTTGAAAAAAATTAAAAATTTTTTATTTTTTTTACTTCAAATTAATATTTTTTAGTGTTTTAGATAATTTTGATGTGCTGATATCAAAAATAATTTTTTAAAAATAAAAAAAATATTATTTTAATATATTTCTGAGTGAAAAACACTTTAAAAATTAACCATAATTACACTCCCTAGCAGGCTAGTTTTAAAGCTTGATATGATCAAATGTTATTAAAACAACACTCCACTTTGGATGCCAACGTCTTGCTCCTTCATCACACTCTCTTTTAAATAGAAAAGAGAAAAGCAAAGAAACCTTTTTTTTTTTTTAGAAACCTTATTACCTAAGGAGTTTGTTTCTTAGAGCTTCAGAAACCTCTCGGTATGCACAAGTCTCTTAATTCTGTCTAATTATTGGGAGGGAAAGTACTTCTGCATGCAGAAAACTGGTCTTCTTCGTCATCTATATATCCCTTCACGCTCCTCCTCTCTCAGTTTACAGGTACACATATATATGTTTCTCCTTCAGAATTTATTTTCTTATATATTCTTTCCTTTTCATTTTAACATGGAATCTCATGATTAGTGTAATGGTTCGGTTTTTTTTCTTTTCTTTTTTCTTTTTTGGTGTCAATATTTCAGTTTAAATTTGTTCGGATTTTTTTTTTTTTTTTGTGATTCATCGAAAGTGCATGAAAAATACCGAAACGTCTTCGTAAACAAGAGAAAGGAGGTATTTAGGTTAATTATAATTTTTCCTACACTGTACACTCTATCTCTCATTCTTCATCAAAGGAGAAGGTGTGAGTCTGAGAGGATGTGTGGCTAGCTAGTCCAATCTAGTGGATTTTATAAAGGACTCAAATTTCATTCCTGGTTAATTAACTCATGTTTCAAAGTGAGGTTTACTTAAAGAATCTTGCATATGGGACACATATTTTATATATTAAAGAATCTTGCCTGGTGTCAGGCCCAGCCGGCCAATTCCTCTTTTTTTTTTTTTTTTTTATTTGATCAAGAACTTCTTTTTTATATTAAAAAATTCAAAAAACAATTTATGAATCTTTTGAATTTATGTATAGGTCACTGTATATTTAATCTGTAAATTTTTACTATGAAATTCAAATCCAATATTCAATATTTTTTTTTTATATAGAACAACTATACATGCATTGATTTAACTCAATTTTGTTAGGTTATTCACTAAGCTCGGAGCCAGAAATTAATACCTTATATTTTTGTGAAATAGCAATCATCACATCAAGGTATTTATTAGACTTTTGGGATGTTGTAGTATTGCTCTCTTCTTAAGTACAAGTTTGTAATTCTTGTTATTCTATCATGATACGAGTATAATTGATTTCGGGTTTAAATGTTGCTCTTTCTTTGTGAAATATATGTATTATTTTCTCCTTTATATTATGAGAATTATTTTTGAAGATTCTATTCAAACTCTTAACAAACTGGCATCAGTTGTTTGCGCTAATAAAATTTATATTTATTTGACATATTTATGTATATAATTTATTAATTTATATAATACTCTTAGAAAATATATTAAAAGTCATAAAATATTATTTTATTTATAAATACAATACACAAACCCTTAGTTATTCTTGGACCTAGATATATAAAAGAAAGCCTTAACTTGAGTTTGATTCTGTTTGTTTTTGTATTTTAAAAATATTTTTGAAAAACATTGAATTTTTTTTTGCTTTAAATTAATATATTTTTTGTTTTTTTCAGATCATTTTAATGCACTGATGTTAAAAATATTTTTTTAAATAAAAAAATATTATTTTGATGCATTTCCGAGTGAAAAACACTATGAAAAATAACCGCAATCACACTTCCAAACATGTCTAAAATCGACAACGCGTTAACAACTTGATTTTGACTTGAATTTAAACATTTATATATATATATATATGCTCCTAAATAATTATTGTATTGAGAAAAATTATGTAGCTAATGTACGTTTTCTCTCACTAATACTTTAATTAGCATATCTCTTGCATTCATGTTTTCTATGAATTCTTTAGTTTGCTTGGCCAAATAACAAGACATGTAATTACCACTGATACAACCGCAGCAAAGTTAAGCCACTCAAGAAGAGATCGAGCACTCAACCGACATCATACAATCTGTTAGGATACTGGCATGCAAACCCGACAAGATAAAAGGCAAGGGACAAGATAAAATGAGAAATTAGACACACAAGAATTTACGTGGTTCACCCAATTTGGCTACGTCCACGGGCAAGTATAGAAG
>Ga0325403_1005442_pt1 | contig 12014 bp, 5 predicted proteins | sample PopdelMetagenome_19_FD_205665 | JGI IMG/M metagenome (GOLD analysis project Ga0325403, IMG submission 205665) | Populus deltoides microbial communities from Bellville, Georgia, United States - Xylem-PdKOR-R4 | ecosystem: Host-associated > Plants > Phyllosphere > Stem > Wood/Secondary xylem...
AGCAAAGTATTGATGCAAAAAGTCAAAGAGTCAAATAGTGTGCAAGGGGACAAAGGGCCTTTTTAGCCTTGGGTTTTGGTGACAAGCACGGCATCTTCCAATTTATTTTATTGTTGGGAAGTTTCCTCTTTTGATTTTTTCTCGTGAAGTTGTGGTATTAGTCTTTCTCTTTTCCTTTTTATAAATAATAATAAATAAATAAATAAACAATAGTGGATCTATGACACACAGGCCCAATTACAGCCCGGTAAAAAGTTTGGGATGAAACATTAAAGCCCAATAACATAGCATCTATGTAAAAGGCAAGCACCAGACATTTTGGCAATGTTCTATTTTTAAAATTATTTTTAAAGTGTTTTTTATATTTTCTTATTTATTATTTTAATATGTCAACTAAAAAGTTAAAGAAAAAAATATGAAAAAAATACTTTTTTAATAAATTTTTAATTAAAAAATATTATGTATTTCATTACCAAAGCACGCACTAAAAAATTAAAGTTCAGATGTTAACTTACCTCCCCACTATCTATATTATTCTGTTATATTCTTTATAATTATACATACATTAATAAAATAATTGAATAAATATGAAAAATATAATAAAAATAAAAATCTACTCGATTCTGAATTCAAGAGAAACATGAATAGACAAAAACTTAACCTTACTTGAGACATTCTCATCCCGGAATTAAAGGGCGTGGGCATGGATCCGCATGGCCCATGGGAAGCTTTCCATGAAATATGATAATTAGGTCAGAGATTTTTTTTTTATTTTTTTTTTAATAAATGGTAGGCTATAATGTTTCCTTTGTAATACGGCAAAACATAATTAATTAGGAGTAGATGATCGTGCATAAATATGATAAGGCCAGGCATTATCTGAGATGTATGGAATGATTTTTCAACATTTAGAAGTTTAATATTATCTATGTTCTTGTTTTTATTCTTGCTTTTTAAATTATTTTTCATTTGAAATACATTAAATTTATGGTTTTTTTAAGTTTTATTTTGATGGTTTTGATATATTAATGTTAAAAATAAAAAATATTATTTGAATATATTTTTAATTGAAAAGCACCATATACTATAATATTAAACACATGAAAGCGGTCTAGCTGGGATTTCCACCCAAAGATCACTCAATTGTTTTGGAGAAAAAAACGAGGAAGGATTTAGAAATGGAATATTTACTTTCATTGATGAAAAAAACTATAGAACTTGTCATGGATATATTTATTAGATAGCATTTAATTATTATCTTGAGATAAAAATAAATAAAAATAGAAGAAACATATTTTTATAAACTTTTTATTTTGAAAAGACAAAAATCACTCTAAAACTATTATAAAACATATTTATTTTATGTCTAATTTTTTTATATTATTATTTTTATGGTAGAATACTAATCAAATACAATAACTTTTAATTTCTCCTTATTGTTCTGGATTTAAAAACAAAATCCAGTTTATTTCTCATACTTTGAACACATCCAATCCTCGAGTTTCAAAGAAAGTTTTTGAGATTTCTGAAAGGATTTTGTATGATCTATATCATGAGCAAGTTGTTATCAAATTATCGAAGGATTCATATAGTCTTCGAGAAAAAATGTGAACCCCCAAATTAACTATCAGTGAAGTGAAGGACAGAGAGAAAACAAAAGGAATTTTTATCCTAATGTACGAAGCGTTTGGGAACGTGATTCAACCCGTGTTCCTAAAAAATTTAAAATTTTTTTTTACTAAAATTTAATATAATTTATACGTTTTGGATCGTTTTGATGTGCTGATGTTAAAAATAATTTTTAAAAAATAAAAAAATATCATTGACATGTATTTTGACACTAAAAATTATTTAAAAAACACTCATAACCACACTCGTAAAAAGCAATTCATGACAAGATAAAGACATAATAGTCGAAATTTAGGGCACGTATTTTGTTTCATCCCTCCTCTTTTAACTCTCAAACACCCTCTTAGAGGTAAATCTCATGCAAAATAATTGCTAATAAACTATAGTTAGCTGTGCTAAATTCTAATTAGGGCACTGAAACAAGAATGATCACAAGAGCATCAAAGATCAAACAACCACGCCATACGATAATGTTTATTAATGCACAGAAAATATATCAATTAATTCTTTATATTAATGCGTGTCAATGAACATTTCATTATTTTCGGGAATAATATTTTTTTCTCAATCCAAGATAGTCGAAACTCCTCATGCCCAGCACGTGTTTATTTTTATCTTATTTTATTTTTTTGTCTATAAGAGAATTTATTTTTTCAATATGAATTATTAATTTATTTGTTAAATAATAAATGTCAGCCAGAGGATTTCCTCCTGCCCTAAGCACCAAGTGTATTTTCTATGATATATTAATTCAAAAATATGTCTCATATTTCATCAAAAATATGTCTCGTGGTGATAGTATATTGGCTTTAACGATTAACTTGAAATTCAACAACCGATTCTTACGTTTTAAAAGGGCATTTAAAAATTTTAAATTTTTTTATTTTAAATTAATATTTTTTAGTGTTTGTAGATCATTTTGATGCACTGATGTCAAAAATAATTTTTAAAAAATAAAAAATATATATTATTTTGATACATTTCTGAATGAAAAGCAACCACAACTACATTTCCAAATATACTTAGATTAGGTTTTTTAAAAAACTAACTCAGAATTAATTTATTTTAACATGATAAACTTGACAAGTTAACCTGAAAACTAATGATATTATTTTTTAAAAATTAAAATGATATTATTTTAATTAAAGAATTTGCTCGAAGAAGAAGTGAGGAATAAGAGGACGAAGAAGAGGGGTGGGATAAAGGAGGAAGAAAGAAAAAGAAAGTTCCTTGCATCACTCACCACCTTGCAATTTGCCTTCTTCAATAATTTGATACTTTCCTTTTTTATATATTTTATATTTGTTATTTAATATCTTATTTTCAAAAGGGACCCACACGTAAGCGCGTTAACTTTTATTCCACGCCAGGAACCCCACCACAATTGAAAAAGTTAAGATTCCTTTCCAAAAAATTGAATCGCACTTGATCCTTCCACGTCATCAAGAGGATCCACTTGAGTGCTAGTTTTCACCAGTCATGGACGACCCAGATGCTCCCATTAAGCTTCTTTGGGAACTCTCTGAATCTTACCCTGTCATCCGCACATAGTAGCTGCCCCTTTTAGCATTCTCACCATATAACACCGTTACTGTTTGTTTTTTTATCGCTTTTAAACAATTTAATTTTTTTCTTTAATTTAATTTAATTTTTTTTAGTATTATTACAATATATTTTAAAAAAAAAACACCGACTGTTATCACAATATCAAATCTCCATAACTTTCCTTCCCTCTCTAGGCTGGTAAATTTCCTCAAGTTGTCTCTTCTCTTCCTTCCTACCATTCCAAAGCTTTGGAAGCAGGTCTAGGGATGGCAATGGAAAAAACTCAACCCAAGCGGTTATCTTCCCCAGTAATTTTCTTAGCTAACAAACACCATTTCTCTAGAAAATCTTCTGATAGACATCTTGCAACATTTTGGCTCAAGATACCCGATTAAACTAGGAGCAATGCTATACATGCAAACAAACAAATCGTGCGAAATTTCCATATTGCTACTTGTTATTTTTAACCAATCATTCGATATTTTCGAGACCAGCACTTTCTATCATTTATTACATGACATATGAGTTTGTACGAGAATTTAGCGTGTAATTTTGTTTGTGTGCGAACTGTTTTTCGATCTAAAATGTTGTAAAAAAGGAATGCTTTTAGCATAGTCACATCCTAACTGCAACATTTTCCAGACAAGGACAGCAAACAAAGCATCCACCAGCAAATTACAGAAAATGCAATCAGGTTAAGTTCAAAATATTATGGTGGAGATATTAACACTCCACTTATGAAGAAGGGTGGTTGGAGAGTTAGCTAATCTCACCTACTACTCTGCACTCATATTTGACCCTTCTTCGCATTCTGAATAAACGAAACAGGTTGTGCTTGTGTACTTTTGTAGCATCTTCTCTCAGGTTTATCCCTTTATTTTACCCATTTTCCGATGGACACCAACTATTTCGATCTAGGCACACTGTTCCCAAACTTTTGATTCTCTCCACAAAGGAGAGTGCTATTAACAATTGATAGAGTGCTAAGAACTCTAACCAAGATAATGAAATCATGATTCATCCAGCTGACATGTCTACACCTCATGTGCATTATCTGCACAGGGGGTCCAACCTGCACACATGTAGCATATACCACCCGATCCATGTGTGTCAGTCCCGACCTAGATTGGCACTTCACATGTTACAAAGCAAGTTGACATTTCCAAAGAAATTTAATAAGGTGGGATTGATAGTTGCAAGGGATTGCAAAAATGATATTTTAAGTCCATCTTCAACTTACTCTATCTCTGATTGAGATGGAAACACTTCATGCAAGAAACCCGCATCTAATGGTTGTTTGGGAAATCTGTCTATACCACCTAAAACAGTATCTTTCCTCTTTCTCCATTTTCTTTCATGGTAAAATAACATGATGCATTGCTTTGGTCAACCTCTTGATAAAAATTACTAAAATGAGGAACTGGAATCCATGATAAATTTTACCATGGGTGAACACTCTCTCTTAAATGAGACCATTCGAACGTCTGATGGGGTACAAGATTGGATATGAGCGAAAATCACGACTTCTTCTGCTGACTTGCCACCAGTCATCAAGCATGTTTTAGTCCCTTGAGGCTGTTTGAAGGGGAAACACCAAATGGTTGCCCCTGTTTCTTCTTTTACTCTCTGTTCATCTGCATCACTACAGTCAACAAACACAGCATAGTATTAGACATGTTGTGAGTCCCTCCTACTTTGATCTCAACACTGTAATTGTTTATCCACTACTAACATGAAGAAGAACAAAATAAACTACCTAGCTGACCAAGGACCCCTTGCCCATTTGCTCAGGGATATTGCCGCTTTGAGTTCATCATATGAGCCCACATCCACAATGTTACTGCAAGAAAACATCAGAATAATATTAGATGTTTCTGACGAATACAGGAATCTGATGGACTTCATTACAGATGGCTGTGATTATTGGAATTGGTACACAACTACACAAGTAAAAAAAGCCTAATTGCAATCATGTGAAGCAGACTCTCAAAGCTTCCAGAACAATAATGCCATGCACAATGATAAAGTACCTATATATCTAGATCTAGAGATTTGATCAAAGTGCCTGAGGCTATTAAGACGAAGCATAACTCCCAGTTTCATTGCTTTGGCAATTTCCATCATGTGACAAAGTTAATGTTATATGAAATAGAAAACCAATGGTCTTAGGAAAACAATTCTTACATCCTTGCTAGTAAAAAAGCAATTTATTGCTTCCTGTGAATCATGCTGGCAATCCTTTTCATTCTGGTAGGATGGTCTTACTATGATGATTATGCCTCACGTGTTTGAAAAAGTCAACTTATTATTTGCATTATTAGACCACAACCTGTTTTTCTCCTAAAGAAGTCTATAGGTGCTATTACTGCCTTGACATCAAAGCAAAGTCCACAAAGAAACGGATGTGAGCAGCAGTTGTATAGACATAAATATTAGCATTTTTATCGTGGCAGGGTGCAGAAATCACTGTTTATAAACAAATTCATCACCAAGAGATTATGCTATAATTCTGAAAAATAATAATAAATGACATCAATGAAAAATAGAGCTCGCATATCCAATAATTGATGCACATAACTAAGCTTCCACTACACATAATGTTTGAGCAAGAGAATGTACCTATCTCGAAATGATGTTCCCTACCCAGAAGAGATGACTGGATCTCATCCAACTTATCCTTGACGTAAGCTTCTAAATTGAAGGCTTCATGGATATTCCAACACTTTTCCTTGCTTTCCAGGAACATCTCTCCTGATTTGACCATGACCACACTTCCACTTGAAACATCCCAGGGACTAATTTCAATCATCAAAGGTACCCCCTCTTGAAACCAAAGTATTATTTAATATTTGCTTGAAAAAATAAGGGTTGTTCCACACGTTTCGAAGGCTTTCTTTTTATGAACAAGGATAAGAGTCTGTGGTAGAAGTTGTTTTTCAAAGTGCTTTTCGCTTTGAAATGAATCAAAATAATGTTTTTTCATTTTTGACGGCACATCAAAACAATCCAAAATCACCAAAAAAAATAAATTTGAAACAAAAAAAAATTCAAAAGCACGGTTGGGACTAATTGAAACTATTTTTTTAAAATAAAATAAATGTGAGAACCAGGTGTAGCAAGTCCAACACATTGCATAAGTCACACAATGACATAAACATCCAAAATTGACATCAGGCACAAGAAGAAATGTACAATTCAGATTCTTTTTGACAGATTACTATAAGCTTTAATGACCGAGACACATCTGGGCACCTTTCATGAAAGTCATAATTAATTAGAGGGCTAAATCATTAATTAATTATTAATCTTTTCTTTTGTTCATGTACTTAAAATAAGAATAAGAACAGACCTTCATCTCCCAGAAATTGAACTTCCATCCCAGGGTTCTTTAATCCATGTCATCAAGTTTAACTTTTATATCAGCAGATTGCAAGTTTTCTTTTACAGAAGATCTGTATTGAGAACTCCAGTTTTTTCATCCTCCTTTCTCCAGATTGGCACAACCACCACATGGAAGAATGCAACACAGATAGGAAGAACAAATTGAAATGCTAGTATAGCTGATAAAACGAGTTGTTTGTTATCTACTAAATGTTAAAATAGCAACTCGAAAACCTAAACTTTACTTTCATACAGGCCCCTATCAGAAGACTAAAACCAAATGCTTATGCATAGACTAACCTGATGAGATATTTTTCTCCAATAGACATAAGATTGCTTGTCCAAGTACCTAAACACAGCAAGCACACCCCTAGGATGTGCTGCTATATTACAACCATAAAAGAGAGCAACAACAAACTTCCTTAACAGAATGAAACATCTCTATTCTTAGATCAAGTACATAAAATTGAAAGATTCCTGACAAGTACCAAAGTACCTTTGATCTAAATGCATGTAAAACAATAATGATAATAACAAACACATATATGCTAACTTAAGAAATCACTAATATAGATACACAAGTACCTTTATTGGTGCAAGTTTTGGTGTAGCATTAGACCAGAATCATCACCATGGTTCATAATTATACCACCAATAAAGCAGGTGCTGATAGCCCATGATGTCTGCCACACATGTTGCCTCTCTCCAATTTCATACATAAACTGTACAGGCACATAATTTCTGTTAAGATCATGGACTTCTCAAATTATAAGTAAAATTTAATAGTGAGGGGAAGGAAAGGATCGATTACTTTATTTGGTAGGTTAAAAGGAAAACATGAAAAAATATCAAAGAGAAAAAGGTCATTGGCAAAATGCTGGACCAATGAGATGATCATTGTTGTGCTACCACTGAGTTAAGCTTAGACACTTGCCATAGAAGCTGATAAAGTTAAAACTCGGACATGGCCAACTGAGCCACTTCATATTAGAGAATGCAATGGGAGATATTTTGTAATTGCGTGCCAGAATAAGAATGGGTGCACGCAAAGGTCTTGGTGCCTTTAAGTAGTGTCTTGATAATGAGCAAGAACACAAGTGTCTTTGAGGGGCTGTGTACAAACACTTGTACTCATGTTTAGCTAGCATTTGTTCACCTATATGCCCAAATAAGCAAGACTCATAATACCTATATAAGTAGGCATTCTCTTATGTGCCAAACAAGCTTTGTTGAAATAAAACTCCACGTTATCATACAATCTCCTTTTTATCTTCCTCTTCTTTGTTTGCTTTATGCACATAACCGCTGTGCAGCCCAGTTGAATTGCTATAAACAAAACAAGGAGGCTGTTATGCATAAGGGTCTATTCTTGTGATACATGTAATTTGTATAGGGACATGAAAGGTGATGGTATCTATAAGGTTAACAAAGAGGAAATCATTGGATAAAACTATAACGTATGTGTACTTGGGGATTCTTATTCAAAAGAGCTTGCTTGTTCCAAACACGATGCCTCCTTCTAAAGTGTTAGTAAGCTTGGTTATTTGGACATGTAGATGGATAGGTCTTACCTAACATTAGCCAAGCTTTAGTGCATGACACCTCAAAGACACTTGTCTTCTTGCATATTATCTGGACAAGACTCCTAGACAATTACATGCACCTATACACATGCTTGGATAATACACCTACACACTTGCATGCATTTCTGCTTCTCGAACACTACATTACTATATGCTGCACATGTATTACATAGGTTCCTTTTCTCCTTCATCATAAACGAGTGGCTACCAAACATAGGCATATAGTATTGGACAAAAACACTTTAAAACACCATGCCTAGGATAAGACTACAAAGCGCCGGACCCAATAAGGTGACCGGGAATTCAGGATAGTGCTGGCACCGAATTAAGCTATCTGTAGGCTCTTATACAGTCTAAAGCTTAGGCGTTGCCATCTGAACTACTTCATGTAGGGCATGGTATTTAAGGCGCGTGGTTTTGCGAAGAGAAAAAAAAAACGAACCACATGGTAGGTTAAACGTTATAAATGTTACATAGACGGAAAACAAAAGGAATAGTAAAGGTAAGTTCATTCAGACTAATTGTTTATAGATGCCAAAATGCACACTGGCCATTTTGTTGTTTCTAAACCAAATGGAAGGGAATTTCCCAGGTAAATTAACCAGGATTTAACTCAAATCTTGAGTTGCAACATTTGTTTTTTCTCTATTCCATAATTATCCACATGAATTAGCTGATAATTCATTAAAAAGGATTTAATTAATAAAATATATTTTCAAAATTATGTTGTTGGCTTTTCTTTGCATTCAAATGATATCATGCGAGAAATAGAGCAACAAAACACTCAGCTAGCAGCAACTCATAAAATGTCTGAAATAATCTTATCTAGTAACTACTGACTAAAATACCTGCGTTCTAAAAGCCCGAGAAAAGTTTTGCCCAAGGCTGTGGCTAGTTCCAGCCTGTGATGCTTTCTGATCACCCATCATAGCCTCTATTGTATATGTCCTATCAGCACCAGCAAGAGTTCTCACTTTTTATTTTCTACCTGTAATAACAGGTATTGCAGCTTGCTCATAAGCGAATTTTGTATGGACGTCGATCATCTGTAATGCTTACGATTCAGCAGCGCAAATCCATTTAATGCAAATGCTAATACGCTATCAGATATCAAGCATACTTAGCTCAATAAGATGCAAACCACGTTTTCTGCCTTCTCTGGATTGGCATGAGCTGTGTGACCCTCCAGCCACAGAAATTCAAGAGTCCTCACAAATGGTTTTGTGTGCATCTCCCATCTTGTGACATTTGCCCACTAAAACAGAAAACAAAATATTAATAGGAAGGGGATGGGGAGAAAACAGTTGTACATAACAACCCTCCCTGATTGGAAGCTATTCGCTATAGGTGACCAAACTTTTACATGGTTTACCTTGAGAGGAAGATACAATAACTATGAACCCACTGAGCAAACATGTGATTCACTATGGTGTCACTAGTGGGTCAAACCTGTCACAACCTCAGCAAGTGCAACAATCAAAGCCAAAACTCAGGTCATTGTTTTCCAAGAAAATGAAACAACATAACATTTTCATCAACCCTTAAATTTCCAATACTAGAAAAAATCAAATGTTACCACAAGTTTTTCTTCAAGTTCCTTTCCTTCCCTGATAGTTATAAGAGCCAGTTACTGAACCCCTCAACATGACTAGCTTCTTTCTCAATAAATGAGTATTGGTATAAACTACAGCACACAATTGCCAATATAAGAATTAAAGACAAACTCAAACAAAGTCCATCCACAAGAACACACACATGCAGTTTCAATTGTAAAAAAAACCATGCTACTTGAGCTCAGCTCTGAATTGTCTCGCTAAAACATCATACACAAACTCATTTGTACGCAAAGAAAAGCAAATTAGTCCCATAATTCAAATTCAATATCATTTACAAACAAACTCAAACAATAAAATACTCAGCTAAAAGTGTCCATGACCACAAAATATGTCTTTAAGAATTGATTTTGGGAAAAGTTATATTAAAGCATACCACTTTGCTGTATTTCTAATAAAACAAAAACTACAAACTAATCCTTGGATGATAAATTGTTTAATTTCCTTAGTCGTTTTGTCACTATATCCTCAGCATAAACCTAGACTTATTAAAAAAAGTGAACAAACTGAGCTTGAGTACTTTCTTAACTCAAAGTTAACCTCGAACCCTTTTTCAACCTACCTAAACAAACCAAACACGGATCATAACACTCCACTCAACTCAAAACCTTAACTCAATCATAACACTGCATTTATAACATTCTACGGACAAATAAATAAACATCCTACAAAACAAGCCTGAGGAAAGTACGCGTTGCTATGTCCAGTCTTCTTAAACTTCACCTTCGAATAATCCTGCAATGCCAAAACCCACAAAAAGCTCAAAACTTTCAACATCCCATTTAAGGAAAAAAATCTCGAAATTATCTACTTTCAACTAAAAAGCTTGGATTTTTAAGGACCTGAATGGCTTCCTAGATGGCATAACCATAGGGACGAGTAACCATGGTACCATGGACCTGAAATTTTCTACTTTGAAGAAGATGAGGTTTTTGTTTTTCCATCAAGTATACATTCTAGTTCATAAAGCTTACAAAATGACTCATATAGATCCTAAAAGTAAAACTTTTGACCCCAATCATAAATTTGTTATTTGCTGCAAAGTTAACCCTCGAGCTAATTAAAACAAAATATTGATATTCGATCACAGATCAAGATTTCCTCCCTTTGTAAGAATATCATAAACCCTAACTAGATTAAAACATAACTAAATGGGTATGATGAGATGAGATCCCTTAAAGCCAATCCTCATAACCATTTGGGTTTAAAAAAATTGCCATATACATGCATCACGTCTTAGCTTAATGATTGGTTTTGACATAAAAAAATTAGTTTAATTCAAAGAATATTTTTGGATTAGTTTATATGTCAACTAAAATTTAGATTATTATCTAGAAAAAAACATATTAAATTCATCTAAATGAAATATATCATGTTTTAGAATTTTCCATGAATAATTTATACACAAGCGAGCTAAAATATTTACTAATTTATTTACGACAACCCTCCTAGATTTGGACACAACATTGTTTTTTCTCAATCCAATACAAAATAAATTTGAAACTAAAAATCCAAAATAATAAATGTATTCCAATTAGGATCCATTTCTTTTTTCTTTTTTTTCTAGGCCTGGATTCCTTCGGCAGGTTTTCATGGATGGGGCTTGAAATGTACAAGGCATGGCCCAGTGGCTACAGTCTTGAGCTTGTGTGATAGTTTTGGGCTTGGCCCTCCAATGAAACCATTTTCCTTAGGATCCCATCCTGCCTCAGCTAGGAGAAGACATGTTTTCTTATTCCTTTTCTTTTTCCGTTTTTAGAGTGCTAGGAAGCCTAGTTGTTACTTGTCGTACCTCCGAAAAAGAATTTAGTTCCTTGGATTATCTCCTGACTATATTTATTTAATAATATTATTTTATTTTTAAAAAATTATTAAATTCATCGGATCAATCTGATTGGATTGAATTCATCGATTTATATTAAATTAATATTTTTAAAAATTCAATTTAAAACCTCATTCTAATTAAGACCGGGATAACGAGTTGTTTGTTCAAGATAACTCATCTGGTGGACCAGACTTAGCAACTAAAAAGGGGAGAAAAATTGAGATTTGAGCGAAAATCTTTTTTATTTGAATGAAATGCTCTTGAATTAATTTTCACTATTAGGAGCATCGAGACCAACAAGAGCCGGGTGCCACTCGTTCATGCTGTGCCACTGGATAGAAAGTACCACAACTTTATTATAAAGTTTAAATAAAATGTAAATATTAAGAGACAAAAAAAGGGTTTTGACTTTACTATTGTGTAAAGTGACTTTGATCT
>Ga0325403_1005443_pt1 | contig 12014 bp, 8 predicted proteins | sample PopdelMetagenome_19_FD_205665 | JGI IMG/M metagenome (GOLD analysis project Ga0325403, IMG submission 205665) | Populus deltoides microbial communities from Bellville, Georgia, United States - Xylem-PdKOR-R4 | ecosystem: Host-associated > Plants > Phyllosphere > Stem > Wood/Secondary xylem...
AAATTCCTCAAGAACTATTCCTCACTTTCTCAGCACCCAAACACCACCACTAATGGCGCAAACAATCAGCCTCCGCAAGGGCAACACCCGTCTCCCACCTGAGGTCAACCGCGTCCTCTACGTCCGTAATCTTCCGTTCAACATATCAAGCGAAGAGATGTACGATATATTCGGCAAATACGGAGCGATTCGTCAAATCCGAATCGGAACCAACAAGGACACGAGAGGCACTGCTTATGTGGTTTATGAAGATATCTACGATGCCAAAACGGCGGTGGATCACTTGTCAGGGTTTAATGTGGCGAATAGGTATTTGATTGTGCTGTACTATCAGCAAGCGAAGATGAGTAAGAAGTTTGATCAGAAGAAGAAAGAAGAAGAGATTGTTAAGATGCAGGAAAAATATGGCGTTACTACTAAAGATAAGTAGATTTTTTTTCGTTTATTAGTTTAGTTTAAGAAATGATAACTCCTTTTGTTTTTTGGAATTAATAGGTTTGTTATGGATGTTATTGATTAATGACAGTGCTTTAATTTTGCAATCTATATATTAATGTATGCGTAATTGATTGATGTGTTGTTTAATTTAGTGCAATAGGTGATCTTTGATTAACGATTTTTAGGATTGTAAGTGTGTTGTGTGGCAACAATGACTGGATAAATAAAGAATTATCAAATTATAATATGCTGTGATTTTTCTAGTGGAATTATGTTGTAAAGGCTTGGAGAGTTGAATTGAACTTGGTTTACCTTTACCTTTTACCTTTTGGTTTTTGAATAATTAGAGCTACAATAGGTTGTATTGGTTATGTGAAGTTTGCAATTTTTGTATGAGGAAGGATGCATGTTCAACATTCATCTTTTAGTCTGAGTTTGTGAAGTATGCAGGAGGTTGTTTTTTTTTCTTCTTGTTGTAGGAACTTGGTATTTCAGTGTAAATAGTACATATGCATTTGTGGGTATGATGCTCTTTTATCTTGTCCGATTCTTCATCAAGATGTAGTAGCACTAATTGAATCTTGGATAGGTGATCGATGATCTTCTTTTTAACTTTCCATTCTCGAGAATTTTGCTTGTGCTGGTGATAAGATTAGGGTTTGCAGTGGCTGCCTTTTAGGATTTTTTTTACAGATGAACAGTTTTATTTGATGGAGGAATTAGTGCAGGTAGCTTTGGAACCTTTATGGCTGCACCTGGATTGGGAGATTATTGTGAAGTTTTGATTATGCAGAATATTTATATTGATTTGATATGGAAAAATTATTCAGAGGCAAAAGATGGAGAAAAATGAAAACCATAACCATGGTTATTGAAGATTGCTGGTGCTGAACTTAAAATGACTTGTGAGGATTTAAGGGCTAGCAGTGGATGTAATCCTTGTAGCTTCACATTTTCTGTAAGGTTGGCAAATTGTTGTGGAGGCTGCATGGTGTGAATGAAGAATCTGATACTGAGATTTGCTGTTGTTCAAAGAAAATTTTTTCGGTATAAAGAGTTTTGAAAAACAATGGCGAGGCTCACTCTGAGGGTTGGAAATGCATAGGAATTAGTGAATTACTAAATTCCTGAAAGTAAAAAGGATGATAAATATGTTAAGTACACGTTAATTAATCATAGAGGCGTAGTTGAACAGTTGGATGTTGTATGGTTGGTTGGTTGATTAGGCAACTATTTTGCACGTGTCTGACCTTCAAGAGCATATATACAATTCTTGAGAAGAGAGAGATTGCGTGACAAATGAGGAATTGGATTCTTTTTCCATGAAGCTCTAGTATTTGAGTTAGGTTATATCAACTAAAATTAACATGTTTGGGTGAAGATTTAGGGAAGGGGAAGGTTCTCTTGATTGCTTTATTTGATTTAGCTGATGAGATTTTACTCAAAGGCAAAAGGGGATTGTAAACCTGAATCAGCAGAGACTCACCACGTGACCGTTGATATGGTGCTCCTTTTGCTAATTGTATGCGCCTGCTTATATTCATGGAAAGGGATGACTGCCCTGCTTAAGATTGGATATGGGTGCGAGTAATTTCATTAGGCGTTAGGCAGCTTTCACCTATGATAGATAGTTGGAAACGCTTTTGGTTGTTAATAATTGGTTTCGATCTATTTTTATTTGAAATCTGGACTGGATCAGTGTCAAAATTCAGACCATGCACCCGCACATGACAGAAAACAAAGAGTAATGATTTAGTTATTACTCCTCCAACTTATTATTATTTTTCTGCGTCACATTTCACATAAATAGTGAAAGATACACTGGAACTTTAAGTTTCATCCAGGAGTAGGAATTAGCAATATCCATAATAGCCAGCGCCATACTTGGCCACACATCCTTTATTGCCTTCATCTTTTTGCCAGACACCTCCATGCAATGGTTTCTCTCATTGGCCAGCAACATTTGCCAGCATCTTCTCGCTACCTGCCCTCATTAAGAAATAATCAAGTCATCGAAGTAATCTTGACATGATCTTCATATATTTAAGAGCACTGTTGCCACGTTTAGTAATAGAAACTCTGTTTAAAATTTAGAATTTTTCAGGCATTTCCTGAAAAGTGCCCAGATTTAAAAATATGGGTGTGCAAGTATCTCTATGACACAACACAGGAACGTTTTATCAAAGGACTTAGATGTGTGAATTTCGATCAGGTTTTAGTGATTTCATCCTCCTGTGAGCAAACAATTCGTTATCTACCTTAGCCAACAAAAAATAAAGCAGCACGGGGTTGAAGGAGCATTTTACCAGAAGAGATAAAGAGAATAAGAAAAAGGAGGATGGCAAAAACTGAAAGGCTCTTCCAGGCGTCCATATTACCTAATTGCAAAGTGTAGGATTTGTTTGTTTGATATGGATGCCAGCTTCTGATGTTGTGCAGCAGGCATTTGCCAGAATTTATAAGTGTGCCTAGATTTCTCAATTTTTTGGTTGAATTATTGTTTAAAAAAAGATAATAAAAAAGTTGCCAAGTTTTTATGGTGTGGCCATGTTATATGATAAAACTGCCACGTAGCATTTACATTGCCGTAAAAAGGAGATATATGATTATTTTCCCAACAATTTCCCCAGAAATAAGTGTTTATTGAATGTTTATTAACAAGAGAAGACATCCCTTAAGAACACTTGCCTAAAAATAGGATTTTGGATCCTAAAAGCATATGGATATGCATGCATGCTGGGGGTAATGCCCTAGAAACACTGCAAACTTATTAGATGCACGAGTATGAGATATTAAACCAAAATGCTTAGGCCCAATCCAAGCCCAATTATCTACACGATTTGTGACGCGGCATCGTATTACTTGTGAATTCCTCCACAAAATTTCATGTCAGTCTTACCATTGCATTAAAAACTAGAAAGACCCCCAAAACCCTCTAAATCTCGAAAGTACCCCACGAACCCAATTCCTTAAACCCTTCCCAGTTCACTCAACCCTCTCTCCGTCATCACACCCGACCCGCCCAAGACGATCCACAGTTCGTTCAATCGCCGCAAAAGCTTGAAGGCAGTCGCATTTGAGCCGGCGACAATAAGAACCCGATTTCAAAACGCCTCTGATGAGAAATTTTGTTAATGTTGTAGCGAGATCCTTCTTTCTATCGAACACCCTCCTTTTTCATCTTCACAAAGTTCGTTTCTTCCTTCGGAAGGTTACTTAATTTGACTTCCCATTTCATTACTGTTATTATTCTTGTTGATGAGTCTTTTTCTGGAAGTTTCTGTATAATTTTCTTTTTCTGTTGTTTGGCACCTGAGAAAACTGGGATTTTTCAGTTACATGTGGTTAATGGTGATCAAGTCACCTCTACTCGAAATGGGTTTTTCCTCTTTCTTTTTTGAAATTAGAGCTGAAATATCATCGAATTAGTTACGTTTTGTAGTTTTGAGCTTTGAAACTTTGCATTTCTGACTGAGTTTAATTGTATGTAGTTTGCAAATATTATGGAGGGTTTCTTTTTCTTTTTCTATTTGGTTTTACTCTCTAATGAGAATTTTAGTTGGTATTGATTATATCTCTAATACAGAATTGTATCACATCCATCCCAGTTGGTTCTCATTGGATTTTGCCCCACTTTGCCACAATTACTGAAGTCATTGGTCATTACAAGCAACTCACAACACGAGCGTCTTTTGATGAAGAGGAGATCAAGGATGATAACTTGAATCAAATGCTTGAAGCTGTTGAAAATGCCCCAGAATGCACTACTAGGAAAGTCGGAACAGCTTATGTCCATAACTTATGTAAAGCTGGAACTCTTTTTGCTGCGGTTAGACTGCTGCGGTTGTTTCGCGATAAAAACATTTTCCTTGGTCCTAGTGCTTATAATATAATTTTGGTGACAGCTAGTGAAAAAAACGATGTTGAGATTTTGTCCCAGGTTTTCAAGGATTTGATCTTGTCTTTTCAGTCTTTGCCTTCATCTTTGTATCTGAAACTTGCCAGGGGTTTTGTGAAGTCAAACGATGATGTCCAGCTACTGAGACTTGTCAAAGAAGTTTCTGAATTGACATTTCCAAGTAGCACGAAGGTTGTAAATAGATTTATCTTTGCCTTTGCTGAATGCGGGCAGTTTGACAAAGCCATTCTGATATTTGAGCAGATGGAGAATCTGAAATGTAAGCCAGATTTGGTTACGTATAATACTGTTTTGGATCTTTTAGGTCGTGCAGGTCGGATTGATGAAATGCTCGGTGAGTTTGCCTCCATGAAGGAAGCAGGAATTCTCCCAGATTTTATTTCTTACAATACTTTGCTAAATCAGTTGACCAAAGTAGGAAGATTGGATTTGTGTTCAGTGTATTTCCGAGACATGGTTGGGAATGGAATTGAACCAGATTTGCTTACATACACTGCATTGATTTGGAGTTTTGGCCAATCCGGAAACATTGAGGAGTCATTGAGACTCTTCAATGAGATGAAAACAAAGCAGATTCGTCCCTCAATTTATATATATCGATCATTAATTGCTAGTTTGAAGAAGATGGGAAAGGTTGAGTTGGCAATGACCTTTTTGGAGGAGATGAATTCATCAATGTCAAACCTAGCTGGTCCCAAGGATTTCAAACGAACACACAGATAGTCGCACACAGAGAAGGAAGGGTTTTTGCAATTCAAAGGAGAGTACTTGGTTCAGAAGTTAGCTCAAGTTAGGTAACCAGTGGAGGTCCTTTACCTGTCTTTATGCTGATAATGGCATGCTGTTATTGCTACTCTCTTTCTGATTTACCTTTCTTGACAATTTCTAATTGGTCCCAGAATCCATTACCTTGGCAGTCTTATATGTTTCCATGCTACAAAACAGTCCTTGTTAGTGTCATCATAATCATTGAATTGGTGACTTGGGTTTAAAGAAGTAATGTCTAGAATTACATCTTTATCTACATTGAAATTCAAATTGAAAGGATTCGATAATTAAAAACTTTATTAATAATTTGTTATTTCTGACTAGTGATTGGAATTCTCATCAATAAGTTGTTACACGTAGTGAGTTTGTGGTATTTTGAGTTAATTCGATACTAATGTACATTTCAAGAGTTGGAGCAAAATGTGCTGTGGATATATTCTGTTCCTAATACAGTTAATTTATAGTTCCTTCAACACTATTTATTATGTTCATTGAATGTGAAAAATTATGTTTCAATGCCTCTGGTCTTTCCTTTTTTTCTCTGTCTGAAACCTTGCAAGCTTTTGAAGCTGGGGTTGCTGACTTGGTATTGTTGACTTTTCATCTGAATCTAAACACATGATTCGCTGAATGTTCATACAAACTGTTATCCTAAAACCTGGAAGTGGCCAATTCATCAAATGGTTGCCTAAGTGAAGTTGCATAGACCAATTTTGACAAAGCATCCAAACTATAGAATCACTGAATAATTTTCCTATTTTTCCATATCTTTATGGAGTATTTCTTTTGCATATTCAATCCCGGAGAAAACCTGAGTAAATTGACTAATCATGCTGTTTATTACCGCTTTAAATATCATTAAATATCATTGCTTTTGCTTTCCATCACATTATATATTCCTACTGTTCATTTTCATTTGCAAATCGTTGCTGTAGTAGAGTTTTGCTGGCCTTTTCTGATGCCAATACCTTCCAGTGAATCATTGCCGACTCATCTCAAGGCCAAGGCAGGAAGATGTTACTCGAACTGGTTTGGGTGGAGGCCTGTCACCAATTCTTCACGGTGGGTTCCTTGGTGATCCTAGTCAGGTGATTTGAGTACTATTTTTATGTTATAGTGCCCCAGCTAGCTAGTTGGTGCCTGCAAGTGATTCACAAATTTATTTATTCTTTCATTTGATGCAAGTGACTCACAATACTTGACTGCACAGCCCTGGTAACTTGATCGTGGCCTTGGGTCCTAATAGAAGAAATACACGGTCTCTTTTGTTAAATCAATCATATTTAATGTAAATTTTCTCTACATTTATAGATGATTGCAAGTTTGTTTCATAAGCTAGCTAGCTTGTCATGATAGGAGGCACCATATTTAACCTACCTCTTTGTTTGGTTGTTGTTGTTGGTTTCTCACTAAACAAAAGCTGTGATATCTCAATGATGGAAATCCCCAGCCAATTCGTTGACTTGAATATCTGTAGAAGACTCCTTAACAGTTCATGTGTAATAAGTTTTAGTGCATTGTTGTCTCATACAGTCTGTCTAGAACAACCATTTAGAGACAAATAAAACTATACATAACCATATGAATGCTCTGTTATATAAGAAAAGCCTTCTTCCTGAAGATACAAACCCGTCATGTATAAAAATATGAACCAAGAAATTAAAAAGGATAATTAAAAAAAACTGATCAAAACATGTGAACAATCCCTAACAAAAGCAAGATCCCGTGCAATTTCATGTCTAGGAATTTCCCATATAATGAAATAGATCCAGAATCCTTCTTAACATCAGTGTCCTGATCATGAGGATTATTGATGTCAAAGGGCACAGTAGTATCTGGCGTCGAGTCATAATCGGCAGCATTTGGGGCCGGGGCCTGATCGGATGGGTCTTTCAGACTGTCCGGCAACCCTTTTCCATGAGACACGGTTATTTTGAAACGCTGACCGTTATCACATTGCTCCCCATCATAATCCCCAGAGAAGAAATAGGTTGGTCCTTCCTTGAGCAGAGGAACTGCCACCGTGACTCCCTGCGTGAGAGTGTTGGATGGATTGGCGGATGACCATTCCACGGTGTCATTGTCTACGGAATTGTCATAATCACACAGCTTGTATGTGGTGAAATTGTATGTTCGAACTACTGAATGGTTATTATCCGTGTTGAAAACTGCATTAACAAGAAAAACACCCATGAACACTATGTGACTAAATAAATTTAACAAAAAATAATGCCAATTCAATGATAACCATAGCATACTGCATTGCTAAAGATCTTTCATGCTTGTAGCATTCAAATCACAATTGACTAATAGATTCTACCCAGATGGAACAGATTACATCATTTTCCTCTCAGCAAGGACAGGGAACGAGTTCCCTGTTTCAAGGTTTTTTATTTTTTTTGGGGGGAGGGAGACAGAGGGGAGAGCATGTTTACTGCTGTTCATTACTGAAAATTAAGGTTTTCATTTGAGAATATCCTAACGGTTATTTCAAGAAAACCTAGCAGATTCCCTCTCTTCTTCTTGCCGACAAAACCAATCATATTATGCCAGATGGAAAAAGGACTGCCAGATGTCTTGAAGGAACTGGATAACTGATAAGCCTGTCAGTCACGGAAGCTCATCTGCTGATTTTTTAAAAGAAAAATTAGCAAATCAAGATAAAAAAATTTTGGAGTATCACCTTTAAACAAAAATTGTTGAAATAATATATTTTTATTTTATTGTAATGTTCAATCGTAATAGTTACTAAATATTATTATTTTTAAGTGTGGTATGTGTTTTAAAATAATATAATTTTAAAAATTTTATATTTTTTTAGCTCATTAACAAATAGTCTCATTGCTAATTTTTTTAGCTCATTAACAAATAGTCTCATTGCTAATTTTTTAGCTCAACCAGTTGGTTGGTTGATCCAGTTGAATAAACCGATCAACCATTTTAAATAAAAATCATAATTTTATGATTTTTTCAAATATATATTTTTGTCCAACTTGTATACTAAGAAATAAATTCCAATTAAAATTTTAAAAAATTATTATTTACACAATAATTCTCTTCTATTTTTTAGTGTCAATGATGTAATCGGGTTTACAATAACGGGTGATCAAAGCAGTCAAGTATGAGTTTACAACAACTAGAAAAAGATCTGTTCTAAACAGATTATGTGGATGACCTATCAGAAGTATTTATTGATCAATGAAACAATTTAGACCCAAGAGGTATAACCATGTCAAACTAGAATAATGGCTCAAAAAAACCATGACTTTAGATCCGGCTGTTAAATCAAATTCTGTTAAATGACATTTAAATATTTAAAGTAGCTTTCAGAAATTGTTTTTCTTAAACAGTCATGGAATCATTATTTTAACTATTGAATATTTAAATTTTAAAAATCTCATCTTAGAATCCCAAGTTTAGTAATTTTATGATTTCGATTGATGAATTAATCCTGAATCTAATTAATAAAATTTTATCGTGATTCTTACCGATGGTATCTAAAAATATATTATTTCAGTGTAACTTTTTGCTATTTTTTATTTTGTACGCTAATTGTCCCGTTTGACCCTCATCTGCTCCCCCCATTTTCTTCTTCCGGAAATCAAATCTAACAAGTACTGACTCACCATGTGAAGACACTGCCATCAGTCTCTGCTCTAAATTGAATTTTGATTTAACAGAGTAGAGTAGGATTCGCTTGAAATATCACTGCTTCATGCTTGATTCAAAGAACAAAGAGAGATCCATGAGAGCAGCAACAAGGATTAATCACTTGTAAGAGTAACGCCGTTTATTCATGTATTATTAATTATTTTTTAAAATATTTTTTTATTTTAAAACAATATTTTTTAAAATTTATTTTTAATATTAGGATGTCAAAAAAATTTAAAAACATAGAAAAAAAATTAAAAAATATTTTTTAAATATAAAAATAAACAGACATCTCATCTGTCAACACGTGAGTGTGACAGGTTTGGGATCATTGAAAACCCAGATGTACCTTCTTTATCAGAAATACTTTCGTCTGTGCCTTTTTCTTCTTTTTTTAAGCCTAGCTTTTCCACTCACATCTATGCAGGATCTACGCTTTTCTTGGTAAAGCATCTAACAATCATGGGACAATTGCATTTACAAGTACTCTAACTTTTAATATTTTTTCAATTAAGCATATGAATTTTAGTTTCTTTCATTTGGATATTCCCAATTCCATTTACTTCAAGAAAATATTGGCTATATTTTGATTCCCTCGTGATTTCAAGAAAACAAAAGGGTGAATCAAGAAAGTCAATTAAGAGATATTTTGATATTGTGTTCATAATTATGTTTTAAAATAATTTTTAATGAATAAACATGTTTAATGCTTTTCCTAGCCTATATATGTCAACTAAATTATGGGTTCATAACTTTATTATAGAACGATTTAAAAACAAGAGAGCTGGGAGCTCACCAAAACATTAGCTAAGGTGACACATAGGATCAGATTCATGTGAAAGAGTTAATGCTGTTAAGGTTAGCTTCATCCATTTGGTTAACAAATCTGATCTCCTGCTTTTTACTGTGAATTCAAACAAATAGCATGTATTTAGGCCAAACGGAAGAAATGAAGATACAAAAGGAGATGCTTCGAGATTATTTATTAGATTTCTTTCTACTGGTTGAGACTAGCTAGACAGAGTACGTACTTCCCTCCTCCGGTGTAAATTTACTGAAAGTTCACAGAATTCTGGCATCGCTTAAAGTAGAAAGAAACTCAAAATAAAACAATGATTAAGACTAAAGACTCAAAGTAGTCATGACCACAAACCATAAGGAGAAAGCAGAAAGAGATGAACTATGAACAGATAGATGGAATTTTTGGTATGTTCAAATTCCAAACATATTGCTAGTTGATAAAGGACTTACTGAGGAAATCTCCCAAGCTGAAGTTCTTGCCATCAGCCCATTTTTGGTAATTGACATTGGACTTAACAGTGGTGTCATACCAACCCAAGGAGTCACCCACTGTGTAGTTCTTGTAAGCATCTACAGATCCTGAAAAAGACAGTAGAATGAGGCTAGAGAAGGAGAGGAATAGAAGGCCTGCCATCTGTTCCATTGTTCTTGGGTTCTGTGAAACTTGGTGGATGTGGAGAACTGTGTGGACCTTACCTCTTATGGAGGAATAAAGGAAGTGTTATGCTCCAAGGCCTTATATATTTCTACCCCTTATTTTCCTTTGAATTACTAACATGGTCTTACCTGTTCCTAGCTTTAACATGATAAAAGAAAAGGAAAATCAAAAGGAGATGATATTGGGTTTAGAATAAATTCTTTATTTTCTTTTTGTTGGGCCCTGTTTTCTGCCTTGTTTTGTAGGAAAGGGTCGATCAAAACCCTAATTAATCTGAGACTGAGATATTATTTTGGATCATTTTGGTTACTTCTTCGTTTTGCTTTTTTTTTTTTTCCCTGTGATAAACATGTGATGGAGATTATCTTGAGCAGAGTGGGGCATGGCATGATCATTTATCATTTTTCACTACGCAGATCATACACAGGGTCATGAATGATCTATCCACTTCTACTTTAGTTGAACACAACGTACAGTACTCTTGGCATTTGTGTGGTGTGTGAAGGCAAACCTGTTGCATGTAACATGACAAAGAATGACAGCCATACGCTTATGATAACTTGGCAACAAGTTATTTGATGAAACATTTGGAAGAAGCTCCGTTGAAAGGAAAGAAGCTGCTGCTGGAAATGCTTTTAAGGTGATTGAATTTTTTTTTTTTTTTTTTTTGGGTTTGGTTTTTATAAAAAATTAATTAAATTAAAATTAAAAAAACTAAAACCGGTTCAAACCGACCGGTTTCGGTTTGGTTTAGTTTTTTTAGACAAAAACTGGTTCAAACCAGTTTGGCTCGATTTTTTAGTTTGGCTTGGTTTTTTCCGGTTTGGCTCCGTTTTTTTTTTTCGGGTTCGGTTTGGTTTGGTTTCTTCAATTTCAAGCTTATAAAATCGAAACCGAACCAGTCAGTTTTTTCAAAATTGTAATTGATTTTTTTACATGGTTTGGTTTTTTTAGCTATTTTTTTTAATTTTTTTAATTTAATCAGTTTTTTTCTCATTCCTAATACTTTTTTTTTAAGAAGAAAATAAAGGACAAAAAAACAGCTCTAAGATTGTTATGAAACCCAGCAACCTGAAGAGCAATTATTACACATCGCCACCCACTAATTAATCTGATCAAAACTTAAGAGTTGGAAACGAGGTGTCAATTAATTGGTTACTTCTTGAATTTAAGATTTTGGATATATTTTTCCGAAGTTATTAGTTGAATTGTAATTGGAGATGATTTTTAATTTTAAAATTTTTAAAATTTAATTAAAATATATATAAACTAGACCGAATATCCATTAAATCTCATGCTTGGCTCTCTCATGAACACTTTTAGCACTAGTAGAGGTAGACTTGTGTTATTATTATACTTTTTTAAAAAATACATTGACATTAGTTTATACACAAATACGGTGAGGTTTCTTTAAATGTGAGTGTAAGAAGAAATGATTTTTTTTTATCAAATTTTTATTTGTATACTCATTTTATTTTCATAAAAAAAATACCATGTGAGTTTTAGTATTTTTGTTAAAGGGATATATAAGACGTGTTTGGTTAGTAGCAGCGTTGCCTCCTTTACTTCTATTTATTTCACCTTTATTGACACACGTGGAAGGGTGATATGAAGTGTTGGACCGTCGGTGGGATATATAAATATGATATAATTAATGTGTAACAGCTGCATGATAATTGCTTTTGCACCTCATAACATATTTATCAAACCCAGTCCACGGCTGACCTGGCGAAGAAGTCGAGTAATGAATTTTATAAATCAACTCAGGTTAATTCAAGT
>Ga0325403_1005445_pt1 | contig 12013 bp, 8 predicted proteins | sample PopdelMetagenome_19_FD_205665 | JGI IMG/M metagenome (GOLD analysis project Ga0325403, IMG submission 205665) | Populus deltoides microbial communities from Bellville, Georgia, United States - Xylem-PdKOR-R4 | ecosystem: Host-associated > Plants > Phyllosphere > Stem > Wood/Secondary xylem...
CAACAATAAGGTTCTTAGCCTTGTTCTAAAAATAAAGATTCTTCATTTCATTAATCAGTTAATCTCTAAGTAAAGTATTATACCCTGGTGATCTAAGATAAACAGTTGAAAAGGCTTTAGTATTTTTCCTAAGAGAATTCAGATGCTTATGTTTTCAGACTTTCAGTGTTCACATTCAGCTCGAGTCTTATCAAAACTCTATTCGATATCAAGCAGTACATTATGTTTATCTTCAACAACCTTCTCTGATTCAACAATCTTGCTCTTACACTCCACCACCACTCCTATATACTCTATAACTTATACATAAATGGATTTAAGATCAATATTAAATTGATCTCTTTCTTGAAATGTAAGGTTGTAAAAGGTTTTTAAACTTTTGATTTCTTATGTGTCTTTTTACTAACTAACCTTCAGAACATTGATCTCACCCTGAGGGCTGGCTAACAAGTTATATATTTGATTTCTCTTTTCCTCTCGTCTCCTCATAATAGATGATGACGCCTGGAAATTTTAAAAAGCACTTCTTAGTTGGGAGCTGATATGAGTGGATAAACCACAATCTCAAATTTGCTCTATGTCTCATGAAAATTGAGACATCCTAGCAAAATAGTGTATTGATATGTCCTATTGATCTAAAGCTGGCAAGGCTTATCTAAATAAAACACTATTAGCTGCCCTCTCTATACTGTCAAGATTCAATGGAAGAATAGGTCGGTTCCCTACCTTAGTTGGAGAAAAGGATATAAATCTAAAGCTACCACTAGTAAACACCATAAAACCAGAACTAATACCAATAATGGTATTGTTTTGTCCTGAATCAGGTAAATCAACATCACTAAAAATTGGAACATGACTTGCTTGTACTCACAGTTCATGATTAAGAAAAGAACTCAGAGAAGATGTATTGGAATCAATACTCTTTCTACTTCTCTTGCGAAAAGCATATCTAATCACTGCTGAATCCATTCTAGGATTCTTCCTCTTATTTAATCTAGAAGGCTCGACGTCCATTTCAACCTTCTTTTTAGAATCTTCAACCTCTTTTTGGGTATCCTTCTTTTTCTCCTGTTCTTTCTCATTTGACGTTTCCTCATCCCCTGTTGATGTAGAATAGCCTGAAGGGGAAGAACATTTTTGGGCTCTCTATGAGTTTCCTAGACCACTTACAATATTACACAAAATACATAAGCATAAGATTGGAACAATTTGAAAATATAAGAAATGGTTAGTATTCATACCATATAAACTTTCTTTCAAAGATAATCCTTCAGCTAATTGATAGATATGATATTGATGTTTACTAAGAAGTTTTTTAAGTACATTCATCTCACAAGGATTTAGATGAGAAGTTATGTCATTTCCACTAGCTACATTCCAAACTGAGGAACACCCATATATATTGCTTAGAGAGATTGTCGACCCCTTATAACTAACCTCTGCCCATTCATATCTCTATTTTTTTAATTGAAAGTGATTTAACTTTAAACATATCATTTAAAGAATGTTGGTTCCTTCTCGTAAAAAAGGTATAAAACCAAGCCATATATTTCTTACTCTTAAAGGAATTTGATAAGGGAAAACAAAACCTAAACAGTCTCATAATAAAAACTTGACCCCTAAGTGTTACATCCTTATCAAAGGCTACCAATAACATCTAGCCATTATGATGTAACTAACTTACACATAAATTATAATATTCAAAAATCTATTTCCCAAAACCACACAAAGGCAATGAATACATAAATTTAAACATATATAAAGGAGAAGTTATCTCTAACTCCTTATTAAGAGCAACATGTATTCTGTTTATTTTATCATTAGAAAGAGGCATTGTAACCTTAGAACCGGTTGGAATTCTTATATTTATCTTAATAATTTATTTAAGGTCAACCGTACTAGCATATGGATAATTGGTGAGAATGATATAAATTGATAGAGACCTAGAAAAAGGATTCCTCCCACCACCTCGAGAAGAACCTAATTCCCAGATATAACCAACAATAGATGGATTGGATCCACCACTTTCACTGGCTTGATCTTTATTGCCAAAGTTTCATTTAAACCAACGAGTAACCTTTTTTGATATTTTTAAAATAAAAAGAAATAATGAGAGAAAAAGTCTTCCTTACATGAGAAGAAATCACCCTCGACAAAGAAGTAAATAGGTTAGGAAGATTTTTAAAATTGGTAGGTTATATATTGTGCAAAAAAAGACAGGTATTTATAGTGTATTCAAACTATTCACATAAGAAAAACAATGTTCACATCTAACAAATCACTTGGCATTGTCTCATGTTGCTATCTCTCCACTTCACTTGTGACTAGACTTAGCTCCACCTCATATGGATTGTGTAACATCTACCAACAATAATTTTGCAGGATCACATGTCAAGCATCATTTTGTTTGGCATGCTTTACTTTATAATGTATATGATTCTCACATTACTTTTCACAAGTCAATTTTTCATTAAAATGTTAAAAAATTAATCGAGAGGCAAATTATGATATGAATTTGTGCAAAATATGTTAGCTTGGTTTAACCAGGTCAAACAAAGAAGAACCAAGCCTATTTTTAAGGTCGATTCAAATACCATTGGGTCGGCTTGACCATGGTTGAATCAAGCCTAAATTTGGGTTATGTTTGACTAGGTCAAGTTGAATCCAAGATTTCCTCTTAGATATGGTTTAACCAGGTCAAATAAAGCCTTTTTTTTTCTCAATTCAAATAGGATTGAGTTGATTTGACCACGTCAAAACAAACCCAAACTTAGACTATTTTTAGGCCTGGTTCAAATAATATTAGATTAGTTTGACCATAGTCAAACCAAGTCTAAATTGAGGCTTAGTTTGAATAGTGTTGGGTTGATTTGACCATGGTCAAACCAAACCCAAAATCTTCTATTAGATTGATTTGACCAAGTCAAACCCAAACCCAAACCAAACCTATTTTTGGGCTTGATTCTCTGCTCCTAGGTTAGTTTGATCAGATCAAGCCGAACCTAACCAAACTCATTTTAGGTTCTCTGCTCCTAGGTCAGTTTGATCAGATCAGATCAAGAAAGAATATTATCCTATAAGGTACATAAACCCAAACACTTTTTTCTAACATTCAATGGAGAAGATATGCACAGTGGCTATAAAAGTGCACGTAATATTTTGAGATTGAAGACATTATTGACTCTAAAAAACTACATATAGCATCCTATTATTTAGATGGTATCACTATTTACTGGCATCAAAATTTTCTAAGGAGCTTAAGAAACCCAAGGGCGACTTGGGAAGAATATGTAGAAGCTATTTGTTACGGGTTTGGAGGGCAATATAATCTACTTAAAAAGTTGATGGAATTAAAACAACTTGGGGACCTAGAGGAATACATTTAGGACTTCGATATCCTGTGGAATAAGGTGAAGATTAGTGAAAAACAATCTCTGGTTAACTTTTTAGGAGGTCTAGATTTAGAAATCAAAAACACAGTGAAAATGTTCGAACCCAAAACCTTTAAACATGCTTATAATCTAGCCAGGTTACAAGCCAACACTTTTTCCTATAAGAAATCTCTCAACTTCACCAGAAGATCTTTTACCTCCAGCTTAACGTAACCTCACTAGAATACCCACTCCCCTCCACTAAATCCCATAAGGAACTCATGATCCCTCACACCACCATAATAAAACCAAATCCTGCCTACTAGAATAATACCCCTTCCAATAACATTCATAAAACGCCTGTTAAACACATAAAATCTATCAAAAAACCAAGAGTTTGAAGAAATAAGGCTGGAAGGGCTGTGTTTTTTTATGTGATGAAAAGTTCATCCTTAGACACAAGTGTCGAAATAAAAGGTTGTATTCTCTAAGTGTAGTAGAAGGGGATTAAGGATTTGTAGAGGAAGAGGCTTCTGAAGAGGGATTCAGTGCGAGGGAATTTACACCACACATCTCACTAGATGCATTGGAAGGCACAATGGGACTCGATACCATGAAGGTAAATGGAAAGGTGGTAGAACAAGAGTATGCATTTTGATTGATTCAGAGAGCACCCGTAACTTCCTCAATTATGTTGTAGCCCTTAAACTCTAGTTTCAGTTAACTACTATTAAGCCAATGATTGTGCAAACAGCTAATTGATGTGATCTAACCATCAAAAGATCCATTGGAGGTTTCAGTTGGTCCAGTTACTAGGCTTAGGGCAAAGAAGTTCAAAGAAATTCAAAGAAGCTTTCAATGGACTTCTTCAAGATACATGGGCTAAGATGGACTTCAAGAGGATTTGTAATAATAAAAAGCAAGCCTTGATTAATCTAATTCATGTTCAAGAGGGGCTTGTTAGTGGAACCAAGACCATTACACAAGGATTGGGAGAAGAAGATTAGATTTGAATAATTTGACCTTTTGTTACTCTTTAGGTCATAACTGAAGTTACAGATAGGATTTTGATGTGATTCTAGTTGATCTGGAAACTAGACTTTCATACCTTTCCAACGGCATATAGCATGTCTTCTAATTCATTAAGACAAAATATGAAAATAAAGAACTTGTCTTATTTAATTAGTTGAGATATCAAACTTTATTTATTTTGAGAGGAGACATTTTATTTGGGTCTTAGACTTGTTTATTTTAATTAGTTTGGGCTAGTTTTAGTTTAAGTTGATTATTATTTAAATTGGGCTTATGTGAGGCCTATTAGGGAAACTAGGGTTTTGGCTTGGAGTTTAAATACTCTTTAGAAATAATTTTAGGGCAGATTTTTAATGATAATTTTCAGCATTGTAGTTGGCTTTTAGTTGCTCAATCTTGGTTCTTAATTGAACTTTCAACTCTTCAAATAATTGATCATTCTTTGTTGTGAATTTATACTTTCTTTGCTCGTCTCCAGGTGTAGGCGTTGTGACCGAGTTGATTTATAGTCTTGTTGCCCTGGAGCAAGTCTTTCATTGTGATAAGCTCATTCAAATCTTAACAAACTTGGATTAGATTGATCTTGGGGTTGCGAATTCTATTAAATTCCGCTAGGGTTCACATCACTAATGGTGAAAAGATGATTTGCAAGTCCATATGAAAGGGACTCGAGTGGAAGATGCAGGGCATAAGTTTCATGGCAGATGTGTTTATCATTGAGCAGAGTAATTATAAGATGGTGTTGCGTATACAATGGTTATCCTTGTTAAGATACATATTGATTAATTACAAACACTTGTGGATGTCATTTAATTAGCAAGGGTAAAGGGTACTACTTAAGGAGGAGAATCCATCCAAATGACAAACCATTGAACTAGAACAACTAAGTTCTCTAGTGGGGAGCCACAATCAAGTAGTTGGTTATAATTTATATAGCCTGCAAATGGTAGAGGAGGATGATGGTTTTGTCATTGAATCCTTTGCTACTCTACCTCAGTTCCAAAGTAGTGAGGATGCCCACTTGCAGAGCATCCATCACCTAGAACCCATGATCACATGATTCCTCTGATGAAAGGTAGTGAGATAGTAAATATGTGACCCTACAGATATTCAGGCCTACAGAAAGACATTATAGAGGGTATAGTGAAGGAGATGTTGGAGGCTAAAATCATCAGAACTAGTAACAACCCATTTGCCTCCCTAGTGATGCTTGTCAAGAAAAATTACTCCACATAAAGATTATATGTTGACTATAGAGCTTTGAAAAAGCTTACTATTAAGGATAAGTACCATATCCCCATAATCGAGGAGCTGCTAGAAGAATTAGTAGGGGCTATTATTTTTTTTAAGATCGATCTCATATATGGTTATCATCATATCTGAATGGCCCCGGGGGAAGAATTTAAGACAACTTTCAGAACATATAGTGACCATTACGAATTCTTGGTTATGCCTTTCGGGCTAACCAATGCTTCAGCCATATTTCAGAGTCTAATGAATGAAATTTTCATAGAGCATCTAAGGAAGTTTTTCTCGGTATTATTTGATGATATATTGGTGTATAGGCAAACCATTGTTAACCATTACAAGCACCTAACTACTATTCTTGAATTGTTAAGAGGACACTAGTTAACGACAAAGGCTAGCAAATGCTTCTTTTGTAGTAAACAACTAGAGTATTTGGGCCACATCATCTTAAAGCAAGGAGTATCTACTAATCCTCACAAGATACAAGCCATTATGGACTGACCCTTGCCTAAAGGATTGAAGCAACTAAGAGGATTCCTTGGGTTAACAATTTACTATAAAAAGTTTATTAAAGGTTATGGCAGCATATGTAAGCCACTAACTCAGCTACTAAAGAAGGATATTAAGGGGTGGAATAAGAAGGACACAAATGCATTCAATTAATTAAAAGAATTAATGACCGGTGCTTTAGTCCTAACTCTGTCAGACTTCAACAAACTATTTATAATGGAGACATATGCGTCATTGACAGGGATAGGAGCAGTCCTTATACAAGAAGAACATCACATTGCTTTTATAAGCAAGTCTTTGGGGCCAAAACAATAAGTAATGTTAGTCTACGAGAGAGAAATATTGTTCATCCTACATACTGTTACTAAATGGAAACACTATTTATAGAGATGACACTTCAAGATTTGCACTGATCATATAAGCCTAAAGTACCTTTTACATCAGAAAATGACGACTCATGCGCAACATCTTTAGCCGGTCAAAATTTTAGGTTATAAATATGACATATAATACAAATAAAGAAGGGAAAATATTCTAGTTGATGCCTCTCCAAGATCCCCAGTAAAGAAATCTATGCCCTAACCATTTCTACTATTTCAACCAATTTAATGGGTTAAATCAGGAAGTCGTATAAGGGAGATCCTATTATCCAAGCTATTATTAAAGATTTACAATTATCATCCAATTTTCATCCTCATTATACTTGGGTGAATGATCATCTCAACAGAAAAGGAAAGGTGATTGTAGGCAATAACACAGAGTTGAGAAACAAGCTCATTTCCATGTTCCATAACTCAGCTATGGGTGGATATTTAGGAATGACAATGACCTCTAAAACTGTAGGGGGGTCTGTTCTATTGAAAAAGGCTGCAAAAACACATCAGACAATACATTAGGGAATGCAACACCTATCAGAGGAACAAGCACGAAAATATGGATAGTCCTGGACTCTTACAACCATTACCCATTCCATCTACCCTATTCATTGACATCAGTATGAATTTTATAGAAGGCCTTCCCAAATTAGGAATGAAGGATGTCATCATGGTAATAGTGGATTGCTTTAGTAAATACACGCATTGCATAGCCCTAAGACATCCTTACTTTACTCTCGGGGTGGCCAAACTATTCATGAACAACATATACAAATTGCATGGGCTACCAACTTCTATAACTAGTGACAAGGACCCGGTGTTTTGAGTAGATTTTGGAAGGAATTGTTCAGCATTTAAAGGGTCAATCTACACTACTCATCGGCATATCACCCACAAACTGACGACCAGACGGAGGTCGTCAACAAGTGCATAGAACACCACCTGAAGTGTATGACTGGGGACTGCCCTAATCAATGGGCAAATTGGTTACCCTTAGCCGAATAGTGATACAACACTAACTACCATTCTGCTACCAAGATGACACCGTATGAAGTATTATATGAGTGCCTTCCGCCCATACACATTCCCTACTTCTCTAAGGACTTAGCAATGAATTCAATGGATGAGTTTTTATCTACTAAGAAAGAAGTGATTAAAAAGGTCAGGACACATCTCCAAGATGCTTAGAACATGATGACCACGATGGCAAACAAAAAAAGGAGTGACAAAATTTTCGAGGTTAAAGACTACGTCTACCTCAAAGTACAACCTTACATACAACAATCAGCTACACATAGATCCTCACAAAAACTAGTTGCAAAATATTACGGGCCTTACCAGGTGGTAGCCAAAGTTGGAAGAGTGGTTTACAAGATCAATCTGCCTCCTACAACACTGATCCACCCCGTGTTCCATGTATCCCCGCTCAAAAGGCATATAGGTAATCATACAGTGGAAGACGTTCCTCCTATATTTCCTCGAACTCCTGACTTGCAACCAAGAACCATATTAGAGAGGCAAATGGCAAGATGTAAGACCCAGACGATCACTCAAGTCTTAGTTTATTGGAATGGTCTCTCACTTGCTAATGCAACTTGGAAATACATCAATGAATTGAAGCTGAGGTTTCCACAATTCAACCTCGAGGACAAGGTCGGACTCAAAGGGGGCAATTGCTACCAGCTGAAGAAGACAACGAAGAAGAAATTCGTTCTTTAATTCAAACTAAAATAGTCGTTATAAGCTCCTTGCGCACTGTTTCAATTATAGTCAAAGCGCACCATTTTATCTAGCTAAATAAGTTCTTTCCTTTTAGTTGTACGCACCCTTTTGGTCATTCTTTCTCAAGGTTCTTGGAACTCTTTACAAAGTGGAGTGGCTATGTGTGTTTGTGTGTGTGTGTTTTGGTCATTCTTTCTCAAGGTTCTTGGAACTCTTTACAAAGTGGAGTGGCTATGTGTGTTTGTGTGTGTGTGTTTCTGTGTAACAGACTACCTAAAGGTATCCAAGAAGAATAAAAATGAAAACCTTATGACCTTCATGAATTCAGAAAATTAACAAACCTATTCATCCTGCTAGCTTCATACTCAATTTCAATAGTTGAATATTAAGGGGCAAGCTCTCATCCTTTCCCTTCAACTAACCTTATCACTGGATTCCCTCCAGGTAGGCACCATTAGTAACACTATCTTAAGGACATAATATTCAATTGATTTGATTTAAAGAGTTGGTGATTTTCAGCTTTTGTATCTCTGCTGTGGATGGAATCATGATACAGATTTGGCGCTGACTTTGCTGGGTCTGTCATGGCTGGATACGGGCCTTGTATCAAGACTTGTGGCGGATTGTTTGCTCAAGCCCATTATTTGGGCTAGCTGGGAGTGGACCTTTAGTTTCAGCTTCTTTTTTTTTTTACCCAAAAGAAAAGTAGTTTAAACCAGGAAATAGTACGAACTAGTTCCTTCAGGGTTCAGAGTAAAAAACGTCAAAAATTCAGCCTATCCGAGCGTGTTCCATGTCAGACACCGCAACTTCGGCTCAAGTTCCGGGCATGAACCCGCCTGGACCCAAATCAGATGATCCCCTCCTTCAAAACGGCTCCTCTATCGACCCTAACAAACACTCCACCGCCGATGAAACCCTAAACAGAACGAACGACAAAGGCAATCAACAACCGGTGACTCCTGTTCGAGAGAAGAGAAGATTATCGGAAACGGCCGTTGATACGAGTTGGTTGCCACCGGGATGGGTTGTTGAAGATCGGGTTCGGACCTCTGGTGCGACAGCTGGCACGAGAGATAAGGTTAGTTGTAATTCCTTCTCGATTAATCTGAACATTTTCTTTTTTAAATTATGTTCCTCTTTTCTGGTGTGATTAATGTATTAATCCTTGCTTAATCTTTGGATATGAATTTTTTTTTTTTTATTGGCTCAGCTGCTCACTTTCTGATGCTGTTTATTGTATATCTTAGAACAAATCTTATTATAGTAAAATCATTAATTTATAACAATATATTTAAAAAAAAAAATTGACATATAGTTAGCAAGTAGAGTTTAGAGCAGAGAATTTGTGGTAAAACTTAATTTTCAAACATCGAAGCAATTGTAGATTTTTATTTTTTCTACACCCTTCACTGGATTAAATCCGTTAGGCGTTAGAACATTCAATGCTTGCAGCTAATAAAAACATAGATTAGGCAAATGCATGGGTATTGTAGATTTAAGGGTTTTCGTAATGCTTTTTAGGAGCGCTATGGAGTGTTTGTCAAAACCTGAGTTGGGTCAAATTGAAATGGGATTTTAGTGTTGGATATATAGCCACCACTTTGAACAGCTACATTCATGTATTTAAGGAACAATAGGTATTATTCATGTCTGTTTGAGCCTATCAATATGTGATCATGAGTCATGGTCTTCTTCCTTAGCCATCAAATGCTGTTAGCCCTCTATGTTTAGGATCCCGGATGTGTGTATGTGTGTATCATGTTTGAGCTTTATTTTTGCACTCTCCCCCACTAAAATAAAGGAAAAGAATGTGCTAATATAGGTGATGAGGGTTCCCAGATATTCAGGGGAGTAAAAGAAACTACCAAATGCACTACAACTAATAAACAACATACAAGATTAATGATCTATAAAACTCTAGAATTCTTCATTAGCAAAGCAGTCTTATTCAGTGTGCCAGTTGCCAAAAGTGTCGTATTTAACCCGAACACTCGTTAAAGAATTGAGAATTTATCTTCTCATCAGATTACTTTCTGAATTTATTCCTTTTAAAAACCCCAAAATAGTGCTATAAGTATATACATCCCACGAGTCCTTTCTTCTTGTATAAAAATCACAATCTCCAATCATTTAGCTCTTCTTCTACTAAATGTAAGATGTTGCTAGATTCAGATGCCTTCCCGCACACTAAAAAAACAAAGAAAGAAAGAAAGAAAGAGAAACAAAACTCCATTCATCAAGTTTTTTCTAACAATTGTTTATGGTTAGAATTGTTCCCCAAGCTGGCTCCTGGGGGGAAAAGGAATAACACACTTGTAGACATGACGTCATTGCAACAATCAATCTGTTTCTGTTTCATTTCTGAAGTTTAAGAATAGTTGAACGAACTTCAGCATGCTTGGCTGAAATTAAGAATTCAGAGTTATGCTACTCTTAAGGTGAAGAAGCATTTTGAGAGTGATTAGATTTTGCTATGGTCTTTTATCATATCAGATCCTTTTAGTTTTAATTACTCTTATTGGATGGCTAGATCCAGCGTTATGATTTCATCACATGAATGTAAACTCTGAAATACAGCTATGCTGTGGTTTTAATCCGTGTTTGTGATTTCTTAGAGTAGAAGTCTTATGGTAAAAGAGAGAAAAAATTGTATCAAAATTACTATTTTGAGAAATTGATTATATCATTCAATAGTAAAATTTCAAGCCCTAAGTAAATGGTCTCGTCCACATGCAGTACTACATTGAGCCTGTCTCAGGTCGTCGGTTCCGGTCTAAGAAAGATGTGCAATATTATTTGGAAACTGGAACTTTGAAGAAGAGGGGCAAAGTGACAGAGAACGTTGATGCTGATACTAATGTGAGAAAGAAATCTCTGTTTAGACAAAAGGATTGGCCCTTCCATTTATCTTTCAACATCTCTTTTTCCTCTGAACTAACTTGTATGATTTTGATAGTCTGCAGAGAATTCCAAGAGTAGTAAAAACAAGTCTGGTGCAAACACAAATTTTGCATGGAACTTCGATTCTTTTAATGTTCCTGATCGGACTGAATGGTTTCTTACAGAAGCAAACGAAGATACCTGGACTCCCTTCATTGATGGTAAAAAAGTGCCTCTATATGATAAGGAACAATGGGATTTTACATTTGCATCTATGACGACTAGCAGTCATGGTTACAGAATGCATTGAAACTTGATAGCATGAAGAACGCAGCCTGCAATGTAATGAAGGGCACGGTTTCACAGAGACTAGCAGTCTTCTTTCACCTTCTTTTTTTTTTTGCCACATATTTTACATCTTTTTGTTTATCGAATTCACCCGGTCTAGCTCTCCATGCCGCAGCAATTCAGATAGCTTCTCAAATTGATCCGGACAATTTTGATGTAACAGAAATTCAACTAGGAGATTTTTCCACAGGTTATTTCTTGTAAATGGGCTTCCGTTTGTGATACTGTTTGCCACTACCATAAAAGTTTTATTTTTGTTTAGAAATATATTAAAATAATATTTTTATATATTTATATTTAAATAAACAAAAAATAAATAAATTTTTTATACAAAATCACCTGCCCAGGTATTTAAGCAGCCTGCGCTATTCTATCAACAAATTCAATCGGAAAAACTGATAATGACAATTAATTATAAGTATTAACCGAGACCACACTGAAGGAACTAAATAGTTATGAATGCCTGGTCACTCACTGCAAGTCTAAGAAAAATCAAAGCCTTTTCTTTTGCTAAAGTTTAAAAGT
>Ga0325403_1005447_pt1 | contig 12012 bp, 6 predicted proteins | sample PopdelMetagenome_19_FD_205665 | JGI IMG/M metagenome (GOLD analysis project Ga0325403, IMG submission 205665) | Populus deltoides microbial communities from Bellville, Georgia, United States - Xylem-PdKOR-R4 | ecosystem: Host-associated > Plants > Phyllosphere > Stem > Wood/Secondary xylem...
TACTTATATATATATATATATATATATATATATATATATATATATATATATATAAAATAGCAGAAGAGGCATCGTTAGTTGAGTAATAGCCTAGACAATATTATGGTGCCTGAAAAAACATACTTTATGATTACTTTAAAAAATAACACACTTTGCTAAAGCTTATAAAATGGTACATCGTTGTAAGCTTAACATCATTAGTTTTGCAGAAAAATGGCAGCAGATAGTGTTAGAAGGGGCAAGTAAACAGAAGGAAAATAAAAGGTACTCCAGGACCTACATTTCATCACATTCTGATTGCCAGCTTTCTTCCATCATTGTTCTTCTTCTGCTAATGTAAGCAATCCAATCGCTACGTTTCATCATATTTTTTATCGATACAAAAAGTACTGAAAAGAACCAGTTGCTGCAGGCTTCTGATACTGGAAACAGATCATCTGCCTTGATAATTGCCATGCAGTACTAATCTTTGACAGATGCCCGCAATATCTTCACATCATGGATAGGCCTGTGTTAGGAAAGAGTGTCATACATGGAGTGATTCAAACATCAAGTGGAGTGTAACAATTACACCAATGAAAATGGAATTACTAGGAAAATATTCAAAAATAATAACAACAAAGAAAGTTTTTACCTATCATTATTGTCAGTTTGGACACTACCGAGTCTCTTGATTATTTCCATTCCCCTGCATACTCTTCCAAAAATGGTGTGTTTTCCTGGATGATATAAAGCAGACGAAGCATTATAACAACAGTGGGATATATGGGCCTGGACAAATCGGAAATAAACAATGGAAAAGTAAACAATTCAATAACTTCAATGTCCAAAATACTTCAATTGAAATCTGATTTCAGCCAAACCACAGGACTCATTGTTGCTAACTTGAACTTTGGATCAATCAGACTTCTTGGTGACAATAATTGGAGCTTCAAAACACTTTTAAAACAAGAATGATGCCATTGTTTAGTTTCTGGGATCTTTGCTTTCCTACACAAGCTTAGAAACTCTACTGCATCGTAGATGCGGTGACAAGATTAAAATCAATGAAGGATATAAAAGTGATCCAAAATTGGTATATGAACATGTTTCGAATTCCAAATAAGATTAGCATTCTCCGATTAGCATCCTTGGAATTTGACCATGACATTAAAGGGGTGACGGGTGTTGATTAACTACAATCCAAGTCCATAACTGCTGGATCTGGGATCCAAGTTTCACTATTCTCAAAACTATTCATTTATCATATTATTGTGTAGGTCACAAGCCAATCTAACAAAGTCCACATGTGCTAACAATTTTCTAAAAAAAAAACAATATTTAAACCATTCGAACAAACAGAGGAATAAAATTACCATCTAGAGATGGAGTCGGCGACAAAGTGATGAAAAATTGGCTTCCATTAGTATTTGGACCAGCATTTGCCATAGATAAGATCCCAGCTCCAGTATGCTTTAACTCGGGGTTTATCTCATCCTCAAACTTATCACTATAATTCACAACATCATAATCCATTCTTTTTAAGCAATTGTAAAAAGAAAAAGAAAAAAAGACGAAGCAAGCAAGCACATTAGAACCAAACAAAGCCCTAGACAATCAAACTAACCCATAAATGGATTTTCCACCTCTTCCAGTTCCTGTTGGATCCCCACCTTGCACTATAAAATCCTACTCCAAAAACCCACCAAGAATTAAAAAAAAAAAACACAAAAAAGACACAAAGGCCTCTTAATTCCGATAAAACAAAACATGAGTCAGTTTTTATATTTATAGTACCTTAATAATGCGGTGAAATTTAACGTTGTCATAATAACCTCGACGAGATAATTCAAGAAAGTTCCTGCAAGTTCTTGGTGCGTGCTTGTAGTATAACTGTCCATCACCAAAAAGAATAAAATTAAAAAGTGGTACGAAATAATAAGAAAATAAAATGGGTAGAGAGAGAGAGAGAGAGAGAGAGAGAAGCACCTCAACAGTGAAAGGACCCATTGATGTCTCCAGAGTAACCTCTGGAGCTCCACCTTCTGCATCCGCCGTCATCTTTCCGCACAAAATTCTCAGAGAGATTGAGATAATGGAGTTTTTCAGTTCTCACTCGGTTATCCAGCTTTTAAACTGGGCATCACTGTTCGGATTCGGGCTATAAATTAATTAATGGGCTAAGCCATAAGGGGACCAGCTCTCAGATTTGTTAAGAGAAGGCATGAATTGTCGGCCCAAGAAAGGCTGGTCTCGCCATTTATTTTTTCTTTTTTCACGAGGATAATTGTTTTCTATAGCTTTACTAAGATTTGCCTGGTATATTTATTATAAATTTATTTAAATGGTTTCTTAAAAACTTATTCCCTATAAAAAATAAAAAATAATTTGATTTATCAATCAATCAATCAAAAAAATAATAATAATTTGATTTAAATAAAAAATTGTTATAAAAAATATTCATTTTTTTTTTTTTGCAAAAGTTAACACCTTTTAACTTTATTATTGATTCTAACTTATTTTTGAGGCATTCTTTATCAACATGCTCTTAATTTAACTTATTTTTATCGTAAATTTTTCATCAAATATACATTTTGATTTGTAATTTGAAAATAAAAATTATTTTTTTTGCCAATCATTTAAAACTAAAAATTAATTTTAAGAAAACATCTATAATAAAAATGAGACATTCTTTTAAAAAATATATTTATTTAACGTAGAATATAATTTTTAAACAATAATATAAAAAATATAAGCTCTCCAGACACAACAACAAAGCTAAATCTCCGAATAATAATAGTGGGTATTTACATATTATGTTTCTTTACATCTATATAATATTCATTATCTAACAAGTAAATAAATTAAATAATTATATTTTATTTTAATATCTGAATATTTATTATTAAAGTTTAGTCTGAGTAATGCTATTTAAAAAAAAATATTTATTTGAGTTGGTTCAAGTCCTTATATACGGGGACTCGGATGAAATTGTCAACCCTGCTCCAAAAACATATTCCCGGTTTGAAAACACTCCCACTTCTAAAAATTACAAATGGAAGCAACATAACAAAGGATCTATATCAACGTTTCTCTGACCTTGAGGGACTAAAATAAACTTTCCAACAAATTGTGATTGTTGCCGTTTTCGATATGGGCAGCGGAAGAAGCTCGAAGGTGGTGGTCTGATTTGTCGATGAGGAGAGGAATAGTCAGGCTACCATAAAACCCGCCAAGCTTAAGTGGTTTATTCAGGTAAGCCTGCAATGTTTGAAACTGGGTTCCACGGCGTCATAAAACGCGCAGTTGTAATTGGAAATGGATTCGCAGGCGCCGAGAACCAATGCATCGGCCTTCTTCGCGCTCTTGGACTTTCCTCTCGCTATTCTCTATACGTAAAACTCCAATCCCCTCACTCCTTTGATCCCTTCTCGTACGACTCCTCATGGTAAATAATTAACACCTATAATTTGTGCAGCGAGTTATGAGGCCAAGAGGGACAGTTAATGAGTGGTTGCATTGGCTGCCGGTTTCTGTGCACAAGAAAGTGGACAATGTTATAAGAAGAATCTATGATGATTCGAGGTGTTTTCTAGGGAAAAAGGTGATGCCTGTTTTGGTTCAAAATGGTGGGAAGAATGCAGGGTTGTTAGATGTATTGGAAGCTGATGCAAATCAGATTGCCAAAATGGCTCGTGATACATTTGATAGGTATGTATGTGTATAATTTTCTTGGAATCCTTCATTTATTTTAGATTGTTAAGTAGAGTAATGCACTTGAAATCAGTATATTTGATCTTTTTAAGGAAACCCGTGAAGGGAATGGATTTTGTTTGCTCATAATATGAATTTATGTAATTAATTTGTAAGCAATGTTGGTGTTTTTAGTGATAATAGGTTCTAGAAATGGTAGTTCATCATTTAATGATTGCTTATTGTTTTCTTTTAATTCAGGGATGGTCCATTATTGGTGGTTGCGTCTGGAAGGGACACCATTTCTGTTGCAAGCTCTATAAGACAGTTAGCTCCAGAGAATGTTTTTGTGGTTCAGGTTGTAGCTTAATTTATCCATCACGGGTCTTATTATTTGTATTATATTTTGCATGCGATGATATTTGTCTTGAAATAGAGTCATACAGTTTGGTGTTAGAGGAATTGATTTCATGGATCCCTTTTCCTTTTGTTTCTTCTATTTGTTAAATTAGACAAAGGGTTCTCTTTTCTATTTATTTGCTGTGATGTTTCATTTAAATTTTCACTGAAATGCAACAGATACAACATCCAAGGTTGAATCTGAATAGGTTCGATTTGGTGATTACCCCTTGTCATGATTATTATCCGTTGACTCCTGAAGCTCAGGAGCAAATCCCCTGGTTTCTTCGCAGTTGGATAACTCCACGTGAACCACCAGACAGCAATGTGGTACTTGTTCTGGTTACTGAAATGCTTGTTTAGATGGGTTCAGCAAATGAAAATAAAATTGGATAGCTTTGGACTGTTAAGTTACTTTTGTAGTTAGTTGTTAAAATGCTATACGAAACTTATGGATTTGGAATTTTGGATCTCTCAGGTTCTCACTGTTGGAGCTCTTCATCAGGCTGATTCCGCTGCACTGAGGATTGCTGCTTCACTCTGGCATGATGAATTGGCACTGCTTCGGAAGCCCATGCTTGTTGTCAACATTGGAGGGCCTACTAGTAAAATGCTGTGCATATGTGTTTATTATTTGCATGCTCTCTTTTTTGGAACATTCTTTTTGGAATTCCTCATTTTTTGTCAATCTCTTCAGATAAATTTTGTTTAGTGTATGTTAATATATCCAGGAATGACATGACATGACATCGATCAAGAGATTGGTTGACTTCTTTATATGTGGAAGACTAATTTTCACCTTAGAAAAGTTATCTGTAGGTGCATTATTTTGAGAATATTCTTGATTTGGCATTCCTGACCACCTCTTGTTAGATTTTGTGTTGTTGTGGCATCCTGACCACCTCTTGTTAGATGTTGTTGTTGTTGTTGTTGTTCTTGTGGAACCAATAAAGACATAAAAAGGGAGGAAGATACCATTCAACTGCAACAGTAATCAGAAAAATGACGTTGTGGTCAAAACTGCAGTTTTCTTGTTGCTGTTCTGACCCAAAACGTCTTTTGTACATGATAGAAGAACGATTTCCGCTATGAGATTATTTCTTTTTTCCACTTTCTATGCAAATCCTGATGTCTTACTACTTTCTGTAAACAACTACTTTAGGTGTTTCTTCAGTATATCAAGAACGTTGAAATAATTGGAATAAGTACAGCTAGGGATGATGATTCTTTGTTCAGCTCTACTCTGGTTAACTATTACACATGCAAACCTGGATGTGAGCAACCCAATTCATATCATTACATCTGATGTAACTCACAGTAGTTAGAATTTGAGTGGAGCTTGTTTGGATAGATGGGTGATATACTGCATAGAAAGAGGGGTTTGGTTGTGTAGAAAGAGAGTTTTGCGAGCACATGAATATTTGTTTGGGAATGCTAGTCTGCTGCAGAATTTTGTGTTGGTGCATTGTTGCTCAATTTTTTTCTCATACCTTAAGTCATGGAATTTGTTAGGAGTGTATATTCTGTTGCCACTAAATTACTGTGACATCATGTGGCCCTTAAAACTAAATTTTTGATATCATGTCAGCTTTGATATCTAGAATTTCATCTGCTGATATATAATACCTGAAAGAGTCACTTATTTGTTTGACTGAACTATATTTTCTTCACCATGTATTGGTTGATTCAAGTTTTTACCTGATTATATAAAAGTTCTTTATCTCAGTTTCTTGTTTTACTAACAGGAAACTGTCAGTATGGTGAAGATCTTGCAAAGCAATTGACAGAAATGCTGCGAAATGTTCTTTGGAGTTGTGGGAGCGTTAGAATATCTTTTTCTAGAAGAACCCCTGAGAAGGTTTAAATTCTTTAAGCAATTTCTTGTGCTGATTCTTTTGATTAGTGCTAACTGAGTTGCTATGTCTTGGCAGGTGTCCAAGATTCTATTGAAAGAATTTAGTGCAAACCCTAAGGTTTACATTTGGGATGGTAGAGGTAAGGCGTGGCTGTAAACTGAGTGGATATCTTCAGTCTTCTCCCACTTGGTGCAGTTTTTATAGCAGGCAAGAATTACTCATCCAATGATAACTGCTTAGGTCCAAATCCTCATATGGGGCATCTAGCTTGGGCCGATGCTTTTGTTATCACGGCTGATTCAGTAAGCATGTTGAGCGAGGCTTGCAGCACTGGGTAATGCATGTGGATGAATCTCTAGGCATTGCTTATAGTGCTGTTTTATAATGAAGTTCATGTGCTCGTATAAATTTGGTTTGTGCTGCAGGAAACCCGTCTATGTTGTAGGAGCTGAACGGTGTACATGGAAGTTTGCTGAATTCCAGAAGAGTTTACATGAAAGGGGAGTGGTTAGACCATTCACTGCCAAAGAAGATGTATGTAGCCAGCTGTCTCATAATGACCATGTTCTCTGCTGCTGTTTTACTTGGTGAAAAAAGCAAACATATCACTCAAAGAAAATTGTGTTTTTTCTTTGAATTTTGCGAACTTGTTATCCATGCTTCCTTACATTTTCTGTTCACAAAACTAAATTGCATATACACACCATTAGTAATGAATGCAAAATCATGTATCATTTTTGTTAGTGGAGTGAGCCATCAGGGCTGCTGCACAAACAATTGTAAATCACACCACATCAGTGTTGAACAAAGTTGACATTAATTTTACTGATTTATCGTTTTACAGATATCCGAGACCTGGAGCTACCCTCCACTGAATGACTCTGCAGAGGCTGCAAGTCGGGTGATTGAGGCAGTTTCCAAGCGTGGATGGATCACACATGCTTGATGGGTTTTCTAGTCTCAGGCATGAGCATAATGAAGTTCACACAGTGCATAAAATTGCCTGCATAGTCCACACTTGCTCAATGTTTGAACTGCTTGTTTAGATACAACAGGCTGCATTCACAGAGAATTGCCAAATTGCACTCATTGTAAAAGTAAAACTAATTCTTTCGGTTGATTGTACTCTACCTTCTTTGTCTGATAGGTTTTAGTTTTCAGAAGAGCCTTACAAGTCGCTATGTGATCGCAGTACAGAAGTGCTGCATGGAATACAAAAACAGTCACAAATCAATTGTACCACATTGTAATTAAAGAAGAAGACAGAAGAGTATAAAGTTTTTCACTGCTATAAAATCAATCGTACCACTCTGGATGGTTGATAGCGAACCTGATTTTACTATCCCATTATAGTTCATTGCTAAACTTAAAACAATATCTATCACTTAATAGAGCAGAAGGTGAATTTAGTATCGCGTTTATGCAGTGAAATTATGGAGCACAACAGAGATTTTATTATATCAGTTTAACAAGGAGAGGGGAAAACTCTAAGCAATTAGACAATTTTTCATTATTCTGTATGCGCAAAGTTTCAGATTCACTTCACCAAACCATGCACGGGTATTGGCCTGCATGGCTCACGGCATTATTGGCAAAACGATGACCTAATTTACAGCAAAAATGGCTCATAATTTGACCTACCACCACAACGTTAATCTTACCCTACTTTTTGCAAAATCTGGTATAGCAAAAAGAGTAATGATCTGAAGCGGGTGGCAAAGATCTGTACCTTCAAATGAAAAGGTTGCTGCATGTGTGGTTTGGTTGGGTGATTTAAAGAAATTACATATATATTAGTCATGGCAGATTAAGTATTTAATTAAAATTTATGCTAATGGTATTTTATAGATCCCCACTTCTCATCTTTTCAATGTAAATAAACCAGGGCATAGCTCAGGATATCACAACAAGTGTCAAATTAAAAAAAAGACTCAAGTATCACTATGGCTACCGCTGATTATCAAGATCTTTGACAAACTCAAATAACTTGGAGATCCCATCATTTTTAATCAAGAAGTGTTAATTGATCAGCTGTCAGTGTTATTTGTTCGTTTGACTTTCATTTTTCGAAGAAGAACTACCTAATCTTGATGTCCATGCTCATGCATCACCTTTCTACTTGCTTTCTTATAGAGCCTGATCAAGTGGAATATAGTTAGCAACAACTCCTCTTAGTTTTAGGTATAGACCTTTTCTGGTTAACTCTTGTGTAGTTCTCTATATAAGGTTCTTTCATCCAGCCATTTCCATCACAACAGCTTCGAGTCTCTCACCCACTAATTTCTCATATCACAACCTTGACCAGTCCTCCACTCTCTAAAGAGATTAAAAAAAAAATGATGAGGGAGTCAACAGAAATTGATATGCCAGAGTCAAGCTCTGTCTCTAAAGGAGAAGCACCTCTCATAGCTGCTCCTATGAAGGAAAAGGGAGGATACAAGAAGGGAATCGCCATATTCGACTTCATTCTAAGGCTGGCTGCTATAGCGACTGCTCTAGCAGCTGCCGCTTCCATGGGGACTAGTGATGAAACTCTTCCATTCTTCACTCAATTCTTCCAGTTCCAAGCTAGCTATGATGATCTTCCCACTTTTCAGTATGTGCTTTCACCTCATACTTTAAATAGTAGCTAGGGGATAGTATAATTTTAGTGTAATTCGCTTAGAATTCTTACACATAACACCGTCTCCTTTTGGCATAATGCTAGTTACAAAACGTAGCATGAAATCAACATGGTAACACATTTAGAAGGTATGGAGATCTCTAAAGGAATTCTAAGGCATCTATGGTTGCAGGTTTTTCGTCATTGCAATGGCAATAGTTGCTGGCTACCTTGTCCTTTCACTTCCATTCTCCATTGTAGCCATTGTCCGCCCGCATGCTGCTGGACCAAGGCTCCTGCTGATTATTTTGGACACTGTAAGCTCTCTTAATGCTGTGAAATCAACATCTCACAGTGAAATCTCAAATCGTCAACTCATTTTAACAAAAACAAAATCTCTACCCTTTTCTCGCAGGTGGCACTGACTCTAAACACTGCTGCTGGTGCTGCAGCCGCTGCCATAGTCTACTTGGCCCACAATGGCAACTCGAGCACAAATTGGCTTGCTATCTGCCAACAGTTTGGTGATTTCTGCCAGAAAAGTAGTGGAGCTGTGGTGGCATCGTTCATCACCGTTGTCATCTTCGTGTTTTTGCTTGTGCTGTCAGCTTTCGCTCTGCGAAGGCATTAAGAGAAGAAAGAGCAGAGCTTGTTTGGTGTTCATGCTGTTAATTTATTATCATTGTCAACGTTGTTATTGTGTAATCATGAGATTAATCATTTGGATAGTGTCACTTGGTTGAATCTTGGCTTAAATCAGACTGTACGGCTCCTACCTCTACCAGATTGGTGTTATCTTCATGGCTACAGCTCGAACATCATTGCTTCTTATAAAAATTATACAAATTACATAACACTTGAAGAGTTGAAGGCACAAGATCAAAGAAAGCAAATAAATAAAATGACTTCAATATCTAACCAAGAACTTGGATCATCGCCGACCTGTCCATCTGCAGGCATAAACAGAATTGCTAAATATATATATAACCATGCTCAGCATAGCGAGATGAGTAACTCCTGTCCAGCTCTGAGCTCACCTCCAATTCCTTAACATATCTTAAATATGATTCTTTTAATTAATTCAGGTATTAAAATATAATTGTCTTATTAAAACAACTTAGTGAGATATTGAACATCCGTGACGTGACAGAGGTGAGAAAATCATAATCCAAGTAATATTTCACCCTCATAATTATAATCTTAGTTAAAACACCAACACAACGTTTGTCTCGAGTATCATGAAAGATTAAAATGGCCTTTTTAGATAAATTTATGAATCTCTTACATGTAAAAAATTAATTAGGTGAGGATTACACTAATAAATTATGACAGCATCGCGTTTCTCAATTCCATACTTCTAATTAGGTGGTATTTACCTTCAAAACATGTAAGAAAAAGATAGATCAGAATTCAAAATATCTTTTTTATCAAGTTTATTTTTAAAATTTTAAATTAATTAGAAGGTACTTTAAAATTAAAAATAGGGTTATTAACTCAAAATATTTTTTTATTCAGTTTGATTTTGAATTTTTAAGCTAACTACAAAGTGTTTTAGAATTTGAAATAAGGTTATTAATCTTTAAAAATATAAAAAAAAAGTAAATCAAAATTCAAAATATTTTTTTTATTCAGTTTGATTTTGAATTTTTAAACTAATTAAAAGATATTTTAAAATTGAAAATAAAGGTTTTAACCTTTAAACATGCAAGAAAAAAATAAATCAGAATTCAAAATATTTTTTTATTCATTTTAATTTTAGAGTTTTAGGCTATGTTTTAGGATTGGAAATAAAGTTATTAACCTTTAAACATGAAAAAAAAATAGATCAAAATTCAAAATATTTTTTTATTAAGTTTAGTTTTGGGTTTTTAGACAGACTATAAAGTATTGTAGAATTGAAAATAGAGTTATTAACCTTTTAAGAAAAAAATAGATTAGGTTTTAAAATATTTTTTTTATTCAGTTTGATTTTAAGTTTTTAGACTGACTAGAAAATATTTTAAGACTGAAATTTCTATAATGTTTTTTTCCTTGATATATTTAGATGAAAATATATATAAAAAATAAATTTTGAAAGTTCAAAACCTGAATCTCATTAGTCACTAGTGTTGACCAGAATTGTTTCAATGGATTATGCTTCATCTACACTATTTAAAAAACCTTCAGCGAATGACTTGTCAAAAAAAAAAAAAAATATTAGGCAAGCGAGCCCAAGTTTTATATATATATATATATATATATATATATATATATATATATATATATAGTTAAAAAGATTGTTTCAAAAAAAACTATATTATTAAAGTTCATAAAATTCATAAAAGATTGTTTAAAAAAAAACTATATTATTAAAGTTTTTTTGAAACAATCTTTTATGAATTTTATGAACTTTAATAATATAGTTTTTTTTGAAACAATCTTTTTTTGAAACAATCTTTTTTTTGAAACAATCTTTTTAACTATATATATATATATATAGTTAAAGTTCATAAAATTCATAAATCTATTCACTGATGTATATATTTAAATAATAACAAAATCAAATTTAATAAAAAAAAACATCATACCAAATCCATAAACTATCAATTACTATTATAATTTACAATGTAATGAGTATGGGTGAACAATAGTTTCCACCTAGCCTTTAAATTTTCTATTAATAATAATAATAATAATTAGAAACCTTTAAATTTTCTATTAATAATAATAATAATAATCAGAAAAAAAATTCCTCCTAAACCTAGCTAAGAAATACGACAACTAGAATTACCTTATCATACTTGAAAATTGGATCATTGATTCCACAAAGTTTAATAATTTAGTTTTTTTTAAATTATTTTTTATTTAACTAAATTTTTTTTAAAAAAACAAACCATATCGTGATATTGAGATATTTTTTTAATACCAATTTGATACAGATATATTTTTTTTGATACCATGATAACCATATAAAAAACAAATTAAAATAAATTATCAACTTTAAATCACCATAAACATACCATATAATAATAACTAAATTAAAAAAAATCAATAACAAAAAAAAGGTTATAATGCAAAAATAAAAATAAAAATAAAAATTGTATTACTAAAAAGGTGGGAATCAATGTTTTCCACCACGCTTTTTAGCTTTATACTTAATACTTAATATTTAATATATAATTAACTTAATATAAGATACGTAATACTTAACGTGGCCAAAAGGTACAGAAAGTGTTTAACAAGAAAATTATATGGAGAAAGTCTTTACTAAGTACTAATTGAGCAGTTGAAATTATTTGGTCAACTTGCTGCCTTGAGCTGGAGACCAACCAGTTTACATTCCTCTGCTCCCTGTTGATTTTAAATCAAAAGTGATAAAAAAAAGCAAGCTTTAAATAAAATGGAAATGGTTAGCAACAACTCCTTATTCCTGCAAATAAATTACTGTTTAAGATAATTTTCCATGGTACAAACCAACTCCTCTAGTTCTCCATATATAAGGCC
>Ga0325403_1005448_pt1 | contig 12012 bp, 6 predicted proteins | sample PopdelMetagenome_19_FD_205665 | JGI IMG/M metagenome (GOLD analysis project Ga0325403, IMG submission 205665) | Populus deltoides microbial communities from Bellville, Georgia, United States - Xylem-PdKOR-R4 | ecosystem: Host-associated > Plants > Phyllosphere > Stem > Wood/Secondary xylem...
TGTATTTTATTTTATTTAGCTAGAAATATAAAAAATATTTGCATTTGTAAAAAATAAATTTATTATTATTTATTTATTCACTGGCGCCAGAGTCGGGAATAAAATAAAAAATTGATCTAATTTATTTAATAGCTACGTAATATTTACCAACGCCAGAGTTGGAAATATTCATATTTGAATATTCACTGGCGCCAGAGTCAGGAATATTATAAGCAAATTTTCATAGCATAAACTAATAAACATTTAGCAATTTAAGATGAAACTAGCAATGCAGCCTGCCTTAGGTAGGACGTTTAAGGGGTGATAATATCTTTCCTTTTACGTAACCAGTCCCGAACCATAGAATCTCTGTTGACCAGTTAGGGTTCCTAGTGACCATAATACTAGGTGGCGACTCCTTAAACAAAGACCATTCCCCATTAAAAAATAGGATACCAGAAATCCGTTCTTTTCCAAAGATTTAATTTTTAAGGCCGCCGCGATGTCGAGTGTGACAAGGATTAGATGACATATATGCATCCTTACTTGGTTTGAAATATAGGCCCTCCTTTTTGATACTCTGTTGTCATAAGGTATCTTTGTTTGCTATCCAAAGCCTTCTCTATTTTTTTTGATTTACCAACTTATTTGAGTTTATCGTAATATTAATAGCTCATCCTGGGTTATTCATAATGATTACTGATCTTGTTGTTTATCAAGCTTGACTATGCATCTTGCCAACAATCACTAAAAGTTTTACCAAAGTCGATCTCATCTCAAATTTGCAATTAGCCATGAAGTTGCCTCTAATTGAAACATACTCTTCAAGTATATGTTATCATCAACCTTAATGGAACTATCAAGTCGTCCAGGCACACATCTCATAGCTTGCAATAAAAGGCTCATTACTGTATACTCAGTGTTTTTCTCAACAAGTTCCTCTCAACTTGTCTAATCAAATTATGAAAAAAAAAATACATTGTCATCATCCATGATATTCCCTTTTATCACCCACATTCATATGGTGAAATGCACCTTGAGTCAATAGGTTTTAAATCAAATTATCTCATAGTCGGTCTTGGTGGTGTGCATCCTTCTGATATTCATTGAAATGCCCTCATGCGATAACATATTTCAGGAGTTATAGTCATGTTTCAGAGGGTAAACCAAGAACAAAATATGAAGATGTCCTTCAAGTATAACATTACTCTTAATTGTTGCTGAAATTCACTAAATCATAGACTGTCTTTGAAAAATATTGCCCTTAGTTGATCTGAATGTGCTCGTTCTTCTGCTTATAATCAAGAGGTATTTGTCATTGCCATATGCTAAACATAAATTCAATGGATTTCACTGATTCATCATTTGATTATCTTTCTTTGCCCTCAACTGATTTGAATATTGTTTGTTTTCCCTCCCAAGATCCACTGTATTGCCCCCGGCTACTCAACTTTTCAAGAATGATAAAGAAGTGTCAATGTTATTTCTGTTGAGGACTTAGCAAACTCAGTTGATTTTTTTGGTTGAAAATCTTTCTTGTTCTAGAATCAATTCGCACATTTTAAAAGATCATGTATGTTCAAGTCTAATTGTTGAAATAAAATAAGAGAGATGTCAGTTTTTGAAAGTATTTTTTAAAATCAAGCTTTTTTGGTTAAAGACCCAATACACGTCATTTAATACATGTAGTCCTTTGAATGTCTTGTATTTTGAAAACATAAATTGACCTATTGTAAGATTAAAATAGTTTTTTCTATAGTTCTCTGTGTTAATTTTAATCTATAATCTTGGATATATCATTTGATGGTACGTGACGAGGTGACCTTCTTTAAATTTAAAAACAAAACAGGATGCTCAAGTCAAAACTTGAGGCTTTATCAAGAAAGATTATTTCTTTTGAGCACCTATTTTATCAGTATGTATAATAACAAGCAACTTAATTCATGAAGCCATGACTCTTATAGAAAAGCTCTTCAAGATTTTTAGAGCGCTATTTATTAGTTCAAATCGCTTACTTGATTAAAAATGACTTTAAAAAGCACATAATGCAGGTTATTGTTCATGGCTGTGAAAGAAAAGGAAATCCACAGGCTCAAAAAACATGTGAGGGTTTCAAAGACCTAGAATCAACATCAATTATTTATTAACTCTATTTCTTTTGCTGTTTTTATAGAGGAAACGACATATAATCATGCCATATATTTCATCATTAAATCTTGTTTTCTAAATTTGGACAGGAAACTCCATCATAATCAAACAATAATCATGCCTCACTCTTAACAGAATTTTAGAATCAATCAAAAACTTTTAGTGTTACCTATTAAGGTCAAACATTAACGTATAACCATGCAACTCCTTTCATTATCAATCTCAAACTTAAAAAGAATACTAAAACTCATTACCTATCATTTATCTCTATGATATTCTTTCATCTTAAATTTCAATTCAAATGGAAGGTCAGGGTTCTCTGCTAATAATTAGCCTCGTTATTTGCTTATTTTCATTTTATTATCTTTGTAAAAGAATGACATATAACCATGCCACTCATTTTGTGTTCACCTAAAAGATCAATATTCTCTTAACAAAGGCCATAAGAAAAATCTAGCTTTTTTTATAGATAAATAATCTAATCATTTGAAGATACGAGAGGCTTTATTAACAAAAAAACATGTTTGTAGCTCAATATTTTTTCTAGTATTGACTTTTAGCATTTGTTGTGCTTTTCCTTAATTAAAAAAAAAACCTTTTTTGCCCCTCTTAGACTTGATAGGCATTTTCCTACCTTTAACATTCACTTACCTTTTAAGTGCTGATAATCTCCACCTTTTGGCTTTCACGTAGTCTTCCTCAAAGTTTTTTCGGATGCCCCCCAATCTATGGCTTTTTTTTTCACCTTTAGCCCTTATCTCAATCATTGGACTTTTTTTCTTAACATTCTTTTTATCATTGATTCTACTATTGTCTTTATTTTTTCAACTAAAAATCCCTCATTTGCCCTAGTATAGGGTGTGATCCATGTCAGGATTTCTTTTTTATTCTTAAAAAATATTTTATCAGGCTCAAATGGGATTACAATGGATATATATTTCAAGAATTGTGAAAGGAGTAAACAAAAATGGCCTTTTCTCATTTCAAGAAATGTCGGTTTGAATCGATGAATTTTGACCTCGTTCAACATACTAATTTACACTTAAAAGAATCATGATTCGTGAGTCCATAACTACTGAGTCCACTACATGTCATTATGCATAATACTAAAACTTAGTTAAATGATGTGTGGTTCAATTTCATATGTGAGTTCAAAATTTATTTGGTCACCTCATATTATTTATTATGTCATTTTAACGAACATCGAGTCATTTCTGCAATCAAAACACTCTTAGTTTTTTAGGATTGACTAGCCGGAATTTCGCATATTGGAGTTTAATCAAAATATTTTGTCAAAATACCCTTTGAAAGAAATATCTCTTTATTTCAGGACAATAATAAGACAAAAAACAAAACACAATTCATTGAAAGTATGTGATGCATTCATAATATATGGAAATATATTGAAGCAAAATACAATGCTCATTCTTTGGGTAATTACATATTATCTATGCCATGTTAGCATTTTGAAAGCTACTAGTCATTTCTAAAAATAAGGGTGACTATGTGGTAGGCACCACTATTATTCACAAACTCAATTCATCCCTTGCTTGCCAATTGAATGGCCTAGGATCCACCATGATAATCACATCTCTTGTTTGGATTAACCTAGGAAACAATGGTTGTATGGAATTTGATGGAGTCGGGGCAACAAGTCTAGAGTCTAACATATGCTGGTAGACAAACTCAAGTGGCAAAGGTATATCAATCTTTTACAAAGATGTTTGATCATTTGATGTTACAACAAGACTTGGCCGGACCACATAATTAAGATTTCCCACCTAAGAGCCATCTTCTGATTCATCTCTTGTCATTATTCTAGAATCCATGATAAGACCTTTAATTTTTCTCATTTTGATAGCTTATTCAATTCTTTCAGTAATCCTTATGGCTTCATGAAAATATTGAGCTAAACTTCTCATCAAATGCTCATAATAAGGGGATTAGAAGGTGTTGGTGAACAACATCACCATTTTTATCTCTATCAGTGAAGGTTGGATATGTGTTGGCTTATCTTGTCATATTTGCGCATATGCCCTCACAAACTATTGGTTTCCCTTCTCTATGGCCATCGAGCTGGTTCTATCAGGAGTAATTTCCAGATTGAATTTATACTGCTTCAAGAAGGCGCCTATCAGGTCTTTCATTTCTTGATCCTGATATTGTTTAGTCTCATATACCAACTAAAGGCAAACCCTATTAGACTATCTTGGAAAAAATAAATCGGCATCTTATTTGTAAACATCCAAATAAAAAAAATAAAAATAAAAAATGACCCCACCGTCGTTGCCGACTTCTGATTTGGTAGTGACGTAATTTTCACTACCGATTTCTAAATTAACACCAATTCAGTCTAATTAAAAATTTAGGGAGACAAATCAGACTGTCTTAAGGGTAAAATCGATTTTAGAGAGACCAAAACAAGGATATGAACACATTTAAACCAACCCCAAACACCCCACCTCATTTAATAGGGATTATAAATACAAGTACGAGAGAGAAGGTGAGCCTTCCTTTTCCCAAAGTTGTCTGTAGCAGTTGCATGTCCATCTGCATGTTTCTCCTTTCTTCCTCCTTCCCAATGAAAACCTAAACCATACCAGTAGAGAGGGCCTTGTGAATGTGTGTGTGTGTGTGTGTGTGTGAGAGAGAGAGAGAGAGAGAGAGAGAGATAGTTAAGATCTTGAGAGAAGATTGGACTGGCTAGAGGGAAGGAAAAAGGGGCTAGAAAATGAGAAAGGAAGAAAAAAGAGGAGAACCAGTAGAAGAAGAGAAAGAATATTGTCAAACCTTCGCTAAACTTACTTAGATTTAAAAGGTATGGGTCATAAACTCCCTTCCTCTTGTTCTTAAGACCCAAAACTGAAAATAAAAAAGAAGACCCTAAGAAAATTGACCAAGGATTTTTAGGCCAACTATGAAGGAAACCGAAATCAACTAGGAGAACAAGGAAATAAAGACACAATGGGACCAACCCCAGAACACTTAACAAAAAAATATGAATGAATGGAATGAACAAAACATGAAAAAGGATTGGCCCTAGTAGAAAAGTTGGCCAGAATGCACGTGTTTATGTTAAAATCTGTAACATGTGACTCTACTGGATTGTTGTGACCAATTATGTGCTGGAATTAGAAATGCATGTGTGTGTTCATGTTAAAATTTGTAACATGTGACTCTGCTGGATTGTTGTGGCCACTTGTGTGCTGGAATTGCAATGCTTGTGTGTGTTCATGTTAATCTATAACATGCGACTCTGTTGGATTGTTGTGACCATGGTTGTCAAACTCGTGAGTTGACTCATAAAATCGTATGATTTATGAGTCAACACAGATATATCGTGTGAAATCGGGTAGAAAACTCAAAAACTGGCAAACTCGGTTAAAATCGGTTAAACTCAGTGAACTCGGTAAACTCGGACCAAGTTTAACACAATTAACAAAAACCATTAACTGACTCTTCTCAGTCCTCTCATCTCCTTTCCATCCTATCTAACAAAAATTCCCCTTTCCCCATATCTCACATTCTCTGATTCTTGAATCTCGACTTAACCCTAGCAAAAGCAGACTAACACCAGCAACGCCTCCACTTTCTTTCTTTCTCTCAAAAAATCATCCCCTTAGCAATAGTTACTTGCAGCAAGAGCATGACCCAACATTTTACCCTTCTCTCTACCATCTTAGATCATAGGAATCCCAGTACATAAATCATTGCCCGGCTACTGGAAAGAGTAAGTGTTGTTTTAATTTGTGATTTGTTGTTGTTGTTGTTGCTGTTGTCCTTAAAATTCTGGTTTGATTTCAATTCTCTTTGATTCGGTTTAATTTGGTTGCAAGTGAAAGTAAAAAAGGGTTTTTGGGTTTGCAAATTAAATCATGCCACATCCACTACACTCTTGTTCTAGTAAACCTCATGATCATGGTCCACACACTGCATTTGGTTTGATTTTCAATCCAAAGTATGTTTTTTTCTTCAATTTTGGTTTTCAATCTCGCTTTATTTTTATTGTTAGATCATGTCTCTTATTCTTCACATGTTCTATGCATTTGAATCAATCCAAACCACAATTGAAGAAATGCCGAGTTCGTTCAATCAATCATAGATAATTACTTTGTTGATTAGAATATTGCTGTCGACTCTTGAATTGGGAATGATGAACAGGGGTTTGTATTTCGCAAATCAAAGCAAAAATTTCCACAAATTAGATAATTACTTTTAATTGCTTGAGTTTGATCCTTTGTTGAGAATGACTGGTGAAATTTGTATTGATTTTTTTTCTTTTTCTGATTTAGAATAACTCAAATGGTCATTTTTGGTCTAGAAGAAAACTAAGAAGTGTTGCATTCATGCTGAATTTGTTTAACCTATAGAGGCTGTCATAGGGTTCTAGCGCTATTGGTCAGGAAAAGGTTTATGGAACAATCTATTCTAGCATGTTTATCAATTATTTTGAGGTTTATATGGTCCTAATCACCACATTGTATTTTTATTTGCAGGTTGAGTTATTTAGAAGAGAGGGAAGGTCACTTGAAAGGTCAGCAAGAGAAACTTGATCCTGGAATTTAAAACTATTGGGAGATTTTGCTAGCAAATAACAAATCTTTACTTATATAATTGGCAGTGACCAGCATAATTAAACCCAGACAAGTGATGAAGTCGGGTTTATCTGTGGTTAAAATTTAATTTTTAAGCCTATATATTGTTTGAGATATTGTCTTTAATATTCCACTTTGTTTGAGAATTTCAGTTTCAAGATTTGACAATAAAAAGAACTTGGACGCATGCTCCTCTCATGATAGATTTCATATTTTGCATGTTTGATTACTTCACTTTATTATAAACTGTCAAGTGTTGAACCATGTTTTATAATTCCACTTTTTATTATCTCAATGTAAAAAGCTTTTCTTGCGATTTTAGGATTTTACAATCCGTTTTTACAATCCGAGTTTATATTGTACTTTTCGTGTCGTGTTAAAAATGCATTTTTGACAACCTTGGTTGTGACCAATTGTGTGTTGGAATTGACCAATTGTGTGCTGGAATTGCAAATGCATGTGTGTGTTCAAGTTAAAATCTGTGACATGTGACTATGTTGGATTGGTATGACCGAAAGTGTGTGTTCTGCATCGAATTTATGATTCATTGTCGAAACTGAGTTGTCTGCAGCGAATCACCGTTCACTGCTGAAAGTGTGTGTTTTGCAGCGAATTTGTGATTCACTGCCAAAAGTGTGTTGGTTGCAGCGAATCAGCGTTCGCTGCCGAAAGTGTGATGTCTGCAACGAAATTGCGATTCGCTGCCGAAGTTGTGTTGTCTTCAACGAATCAGTGTTCGTTGCTGAAAGTGTATTGTCTGCAGTGAAATTGTGATTCGCTACCGAAACTGAGTTGTCTGCAGTGAAAATTGCAATTCGCTCCTGAAAGTGTGATGCCTGCAGCAAAATTGCAATTCGCTCCTGAAGTTGTGTTTTTTGCAGTGAATCAGTGTTTGCTTCCAAAAATGTATTGTCTGCAGTGAAATGATGATTCACTACCGAAACTGAGTTGGCTGCAGCGAATCAGCGTTCGCTGCCGAAAGTGTGATGTCTGCAATGAAATTGCTATTCGCTACCGAAGTTTCGTTGTTTTTAGCGAATCAGTGTTCACTGCTGAAAGTGTATTGTCTGCAGCGAAATTATGATTCGCTACTGAAACTGAGTTGTCTACAGCGAATCAACGTTCGCTATCGAAAGTGTGATGTCTGTAGTGAAATTACGATTCGCTGCTAAAGTTGCGGTTTCTGCAGTGAATCAGTGTTCCCTTCCAGAAATGTATTATCTGCAGCAAAATTGTAATTCACTACCGAAATTGAGTTGCCTACAGTGAATCAGTGTTCGCTATCAAAAGTGTGTGTTCTACAACGAATTTATGATTCGCTGCTGAAATTAAGTTGTCTGCAGCGAATTAGCATTTGTTGCTGAAAATGTGTTGGCTATAGCAAATTAACATTCGCTGCTGAAGGTGTGTTGTTTGCAGCGAATCAGGGTTTTGCTGTCGAAGATGAGTTGTTTGCAGCGAATCAGCGTTCGCTGTCGAAATTGTGTGTTCTGTAGCAAATTTGTGATTCGTTGTCGAAATTGAGTTGTCTGCAGTGAATTAATGTTCGCTGCCAAAAGTGTATTGGCTGCAGCAAAATTATGATTCATTATCAAAATTGAGTTGCCTGCAGCGAATTAGCATTCACTGTTGAAAGTGTGTTGGCTGCAGCGAAATAGCATTCATTGTTGAATTGTATGGCCGACAGTGAACTAGTTTTCGCTGCCGAATTGTGTGGCCTGCAGCGAATCAGTTTTCGTTGCCGATTTTCTAAAATAAACTCCCCCGATCAGAAATGACTAAAATGTTTGTAACAGTTTATTATATGATGCTGTAAAATGTGGAACACTTAAATGTGAACATATGGATTCTTGAAATAAGTATGGTGATGAATATGATTTAAGGATGCAAATGTATTGATTTGTGGCCGTTGATGTCTTAGCTGGTGCGGCCAAGGTCGGACGATCGTCAGGACAAGGATAACCCGTAGGTGGAACAGGTAGGTGATTTTCACCTTCCTCTTTCATAACATTAATTTATGAAATACTCTATCATGAATGTTACCGTATTGTGTTAATACATATATCAAACTGGCAATTGAGTAAATGTTGATAATATGGATGACCGGGGCAAATGATTGATTAGCTTCGGCTAATGGCATCCGAATCGATGACCAGGATAAATAATTTATTAGCTCCGGCTAATGGCATCCTAAGTGGATGATCGGGATAAATGATTGATTAATTTTAGCTAATGACATCCGAAGGGATGGCTAGGATGAATAGGTGATTAGCTTCGGCTAATAGCATCCTAAATGGATGACTGGGTCGAACGAATGGTTAATCTCGACTAATGATGCCTTAAAAAGGATACCCATATTTAAGATTATGATTGATTGCAAGAATTGATGCATGCATATGTACTACGAACTGTGCATACCAAATATATATAGAAATTATGAATGTTACGCCTCAAACATGGAATAATATTAATGCTTCATTAAACTACTAGACTGCTTATTATTATTAACTAACTATATTCTTATAAATATTTTGTACTGCAGCCATGACGTCACACTAACGAGGTGCCTAAGAAACCCCATGCTCAGGAACCTACTTTTGCAAGGAGCTATATAGTTGCATTTTAAATCACGATGTATTTTGTATGAACAAAATGTACTGAATGTATAACTACTATTAGATGCTTTTGTTTAAATTCATGATGAATACTAGTATGATAGGAATGCAAACTCATGTCTATATATGTTTATTTTAATGCGAACTTGTAATCAGGCAAATATAATGTTATGTGTATGTGTAAGAATTACTTTTAAACATGATGTAAATTGATGTTGATGTATGGATTGCATCTCGATAATGAGAGGAAACAGGTTCATCGAATTCCGATGTGATGATATGTCAAGTGTGTGTGTGTGTGTGTGTGTGTGTGTAATACCGTTGTTTTGGCTTGAAAAGTCGGGTTGTTACATTATTGTTATGGATCATTTCAGCCATCTTGTTGTAGTATGACAGAAGATAGGTGTTATGGCATTCTAGTTTGGTATACTTGATAAAGTCTAGCATTCTAAACTCCTTTGGCATCACAATGTTTTGAACCAAACAAATTTTAACTACTAATACAAGGTCAATCAGATTATTTCCTTCAATTGCTCTTAATCTCCTTTCTAGAACCCATTTATCATGGTTCACGGGACTGGTAGACCTATTGTCAAAAGGTCCTTCTGTTGTTGGATACATGATGACTTGAGCTTTAGTTGGCTGGCTGGGGGAAAATAGAAAAAATGCTGCCTAGTTACTGAGTCTAGCCACTTCACCTATGATGCTCTAAATTGTTTTTTGATAATGAACCTCTATTTGAGCCCTTTCTTTGTTTTTCATCTTTTCTCTCAGTCAGGTGTAGTACACCTTAGGTGAGAGACCTACGTTTCGACCTATGATCATGCATGTTAAATGTATGAGTATGTTTTATATGATGAACTTGCCCTTTAAAGGGTGATACATGTTCGTAACTCTTTCATGATGAACAAAATTTTTTATTCTTGCCCAAACTCTACAACATAAATTTCCTGAGTGACAACCATTATGTCACCTGTAAGTCCTAAGCTTAAGATGCTTCAAGAAGGGCTTGCCTTAATGTAAAATGAAGGTAACACATACAATCTAAGGACATGTTCTATTCATTAAGTGAGCATGAGTAGGTTTTCTATCAAGTCTCAAAAGGGTCTCAGATCTTCCCAGTGATGATCTTTAGAAAAAACAGTATGAGGGTGTTGTTAGGAATAGTTAAAGCACGCATGTCCACCATTACCAAGCAGGAACTCACACATGAGTTGAGTGTTTCACGGATCTGAACTCTGACCCATAATCATAAGACAAACCTCTAATCCCCCATCTAACTTAAAAGTTTGTGTGTGCCTTCAAAAATTAAAGCAAGTAATGCATGAGACATTAATCCTTATTTAGTATACAAATACATGTGCCATGAAAAATTAAAACATAAAAGAATGCATATTGATAATACAAGTGATAGAAAAAATTGTAAAAATTTAGAGCATAACAATGTATAGAATAACATAAAATATAACAAAATAATCAAACAAATAAACAATACTTAGTCCACGGTACTCTCCAGTTGAGTCGTCATTCTATCGCATGTATACGGCATCGCGGCGATCATCCTTCTGGATTGGGAATGAAATGGGTGACAATGACAAGGAATTCTTATCCTTTATCAGTAAAAAAATAAATGGGAGTCGTTGCCTAATATTTTGATCACTAAGAACCCTAATTAGTCTTAGAGTTTGGGTAAGGGGATTGAATGTATAAATGGAAGATATTAGCACCCCTAATATGCCTTACCTGAGGTAATTTTTTGTTTATTTGTTTGATATAAACTAAAAAAATATTGTGTTTTCTAATTCTTGGTCTGTTTATGGTCGAAGAAAAGTCCTTCTTGGTAAGGAGGTCCTTATTTTATCATGTTAAAACCTAGTTATTCTAAAGTCGAAGCATGAAAAAGAAAAAAAATTCTTTCTTTTTATTTAATACCTGAAATACATCTTACATATAAGTTCATAATCCCAAATATTAAACAAAATAAAATTTTGTTTAGTGTTTTTGAAATATAGGTCAAATTCTCATTACTTTAATAAACTAGTTATTAAATCCAAAAAATATATGCAAAGTAAAAACTATTTTTTTATTATTTTTTTATATAGGGAAATATGCAAATATAATTTATTTTTGAAAGACTTAGTGACACGATCAAAGAGTTGATGTCTTATCCCAAGTGCAGGAGTGTCATAGTAATAAATAACCCGACAAGACCGAGGTCAAACCACAGGGAAGTGAATTATATAAATTATAATTAATAATAATAATAATAATAATAATAATAATAATAATAATAATGAAAACAACAATGAAGATGATAATGATGGTGATGATGAGTTAAAGAGGACATTGAGATGTAAGATAAATGTGAAGATTAAACAATGATAAAAACAAATGTCAAGGTTAGAGGATCCACTAATAGTATTAGAGATAAGTAAAGTATAAACTCTTTATAAATTATCAACATAATCATCTTATTTACGTAACACCATACTTATAAATTTTATCAGGTATTCATGATGCTAACTTATGTTGACAACAAATCAAGTTTCTCTCATAATAACGATGTCGGCCGAAGACTATGAAGGATCAAGTATTTGATGTACCAAGTGTTATACAACACAAATCTAGATTAACCATTTAACAAGCAAGGTATTAAGAATTAATAAGATAAAAAT
>Ga0325403_1005449_pt1 | contig 12010 bp, 15 predicted proteins | sample PopdelMetagenome_19_FD_205665 | JGI IMG/M metagenome (GOLD analysis project Ga0325403, IMG submission 205665) | Populus deltoides microbial communities from Bellville, Georgia, United States - Xylem-PdKOR-R4 | ecosystem: Host-associated > Plants > Phyllosphere > Stem > Wood/Secondary xylem...
TAGGAGGAGGAGATGGGCGACAAGAAATTAATTGGGTTTGAGATAGTACAAGTTATAATGAAAAAAGTAAAGATCATAAAAGGTCAAATAAAGGTGGCTCAAGATAGACAATAGAGCTATGAGTTGAGGATTTGTTAAGGGCTTGTATTATCAACTTTATAGGAAATTAGGAAGATCACCTGCCTCTTGTTGAATTTACTTACAACAATAGCTATCAATCTACCATAAGAATGGCTCCTTATAAGGCCTTGTATGATAGAAGATGTCAAACGCTAATGTGCTAGGAGGAGGAGATGGGCGACAAGAAATTAATTGGGTTTGAGATAGTACAAGTTATAATGAAAAAAGTAAAGATCATAAAAGGTCAAATAAAGGTGGCTCAAGATAGACAATAGAGCTATGAGTTGAAAGGAAGAGGCCTTTTGAATATGAAGTTAGAGATAAAGTATATTTTAAGGTTGCCCCTTAGAAACACATAATGAGATTTGACATAAAGAAAAATTAGCACCGAGGTATATCAGACCTTTTGAAATCATTAGGAGTGTTCATCCAAGGGCATACAAATTAGTGTTGCCTCTTCAACTAGACAAAATTCATAATGTATTTCATGTCTCACTACTTAAGAAGGCTGAAATAGATCATTCTCGAGTGCTACCTCAGTTTCCTTTGGAGATTGAAGAGGATTTAACTTTAAAAGTAAAGCCAATAAGAGTTAGAGTAAGAAGAAACTTAGAAGTAAAAGAATTCCTATACATAAATATCTATATGATACAAATGAATATATTTTATGCTAGGTTTGAGTGAGGCTTGGATCTTGACAATATCTATATTAAAAATAATAAAAGGCATCATTCATTCATTGTAGCCCAAGACATATGTTATTATGGATGTGAATAGTAAAATGATCATTTTGCTCTTGACAAACAAAAACAATGAATTGGACATTCGGGTTAAAAGATTTTTTTACATAGGATCCATTAGTTACTATCAAATTGATTGGGGACTAATCATTGTAAATGATTGAATTACCTTTAAAATAATAATAAAAATTAAACTGGCATCTAAGGGCTTTTAATTTTTTTCATCTTTTTCAATACAGTAAAATAACTAAATTACCCTTAAAAATAAATATTACTAAATTATCTTTCAGGGGCTTTTTTGTATTTTTATCTGGGTTTTCTCTTATATAATCAAGTAGATTGAGGGAAATTAGGTAATTTCATAAATATAAAATATTATTTTTTAAAAAGTGGCTGATAGATGCAATGTATGAGTTAGCTTAAGGGTTGCTAGGGTATGAGGGGTTTTACGACGACCAAATGATATCTTCTAGGGTGGCGTTCGAATTGTCATAACAACCTCTCCATCATTAGGCAACATATGTGGCATTGACAACTTTTTTTTTTGTTTTCTCACTCTTTCTCGATTTTCATATCTCACCCTTTAAGTTTTCAAAAGAACCCTTTAATATGTTTCTCTTTCGGATTTGGTCACTCTTCTTTTTATTACTATTTGTTTGTCTTTAAAATAATTTATAAAATTATATTTTTTTCAATTTTATCCTCCTTTAATTTTTTTTATTTGTCAAATTTAGTCTCTATTCTTATTATTGCTATTTATTTTATTAGAGATAATTTTTAAAATTCATATTTTACTATTTCATCTTATTGTAGTTTTTTTTTCTATCAGATTTAAACCTCTTTCTTTTTATTGCTATTTTTTTACTTTGGAAAATTTTTAAAATTAATTTTTTTTCCTGATTTCATTATTCAACATAAAATTAGAATCAAGCTTCTTGACTAGGCTCGAGGCTAGAATTTCACAAGTTGTAGGTTTGGGAGATTAACACCGGTTTAGAAGATTTGTCCAAATTTGCTTTTTTTTTTTTATGATGTTTGTTTTAGTTTCATCATTTAGCATTTATTTAGTTAGAGATTAGGCTCTATCATTTTTTTAAAAAATTCTACAGGACTTTTCATCGATTTTAAAAATGACTTAGGTTATCTCGGGTCTTTTTGTTTGTCATAACTAGATTTTGAAACCCCTTTTAAAAATATTTTCCAAAAAAAAAGTGAAAACAACAAAAATTCTAAAAATTGTATTTTCAGCCATTTTGCGCCCATTTTATGATTTTTAATGTGTTTTAAAATCAAATCCAAAAAAACAATTATTGTTAACACTTTCGTGTCATTTTCGTGATTTTTAACATCTTTTTGAAAAAAACTCAAAATATGTTGTGGATGCATTTCCATTATTAATACGTCCATTCCATAATTCTCAATTAGTTTTATCAAGTTGATGTTGAAATTGTTAGATATTCATGTTGTTATATTTGTGTGATTTGCACCTTTCAATAATATGTATTTTGTTTCAGGATCATCGCATGCACGACAGGAGTAGATCTTAGCTTAAGTTCCCTTCTTGTAATATAGGTTATAGGGAGTATACCATTGTATTTTGTAAACATGAAAATGTTTGTATAACTTCATTTGTATAATTAATGTTTAAACTTGATTGAATGAACTTAACTTTATAGTTCATATAACCATATAACATGTCTATGTATTTATATTTTTTATATCCATCATAATGATATTTTGTTAAATAATGCATATCATAAATATTGTAGTTGATAGGTGTGAAAATATTTATGGAATTGAAACCCATGATGATTGGGTGGGGATTAAGTCATGAGATGCGACTTATTAGAAGTGTAAACAAGTTACATGTCGATAACTTGGGACCTTCCGGTATAGGGGGGACTCCGTTGAAATTTTAGTAGATTTTAATACGAAAACCATGAATATATATATATTACTTTGTTTTTCGGTTGACATGAAATTGTTGTTTTTATCCCGGAATGGGGGATGTTATAGTTTGGTATCAGAGCTCAGGCTGTTATTCCGGTGACAAGAATGATTATATGATTTTGAAATGTGTTTTAGGATGGTGAGAACAAGGCAAGGAGCCACGATTGATCCATCCCCAGTTTGGGGAAGTGACCAAAGTTTTCGAAATGAAAGTGATCCAGACTGGGATCCATTGGTAGACACCTCCACTCATATACCTACAATATCAGTGTACTTGAAGGTGGTGAGTCAGTGAGACTTCGAGATGATTCGTTGTCCTGTCAGGCAGATGTATCCATTCTCGAGATATCAAACAAACAGGGGGGAGATAATATACCCCCACCAGTGGAACCGGTAGCTGGATCAAACCCATTTTCAGATCTTGCTTTTATGGAACATATAGTGAGAGTAGCAGTAGGAATGGTAGTGGGAGCCTCCAGTACAGCTCCTAGATCAGGGGGAGTAGTCACCATAGTGCAATGGGTGAAGGGTATGAGAGAGATGGGTTGTATGACTTACCATGGCGAAGAGGATGTTGAGGTTGCTGGGCATTGGCTGAGAAAAGTGGAAAGAGTTATAAATCAGATGCAGGTGCTAGAAGAGCTACGAGTGGATTGCGTGATTCGGCTATTGGTTGATAGTGCCTACTCTTGGTAGGAGACCATTAGAGAGGGGAGATCAGGGGAGGTATTGAGATGGAGGGACTTTCATGAAGAGTTTGTGGAGAGGTACTATTCTTGGGAGCATAGGAGGGAGAAAGAACATGAGCTTTTGGATTTGAGGCATGGAGATTTGATAGTTCTGGAGTATGAGAGGAGATTTCAGGACTTAGCAGCTTTTGCCTCAACTTACCTTCCCACAGAGCGCCACAGGGTGGAGAGGTTCCGTGATGGATTGAGGCGGGAACTAATGATGATATCGATAGCCATGCAGTTTCAGTCTATGCGGGAATTGGTATGGGTTGCTCATGGTATGGAGAGGGTAATAAGGGATACCCCGAAACCAGTAGTTGAACAGAGTTAGGTAATTGGAGCTAAGAGGAGAGATTTTAAGTTTTTTACTGGGAGACCTCCTCTCCTAAAGAAAAGGAAGAGCGGGCAATCATCAGAATAGTTCCAAAGAGGAGGCGGGAGTTTCACCCCAGGAGGGAGCTTAGGAGGATCTAGACGGGTCAATGAAAGAGGAGCTTGGGGAGGACAATCTAGACAGGGAGTCAAAAGTGTTGGAGGGTCTACAGAGCAAAAGGGACCAGTATATCCATTTTGTCAGAGGTGTGAGTAGCAACACCCTGGAGATTACTCTGCAATGCTGGGGAGATGTTATATTTATAGAGGTGAGGGGCATCGATGGAAAGAGTGCTTGTATGTAGGCAGAGGTTGTTACTATTGTGGGGACACGAGTCACATGAAGAAAGATTGTCCTTGTAGAACCACCGAGGGAGCCCATGGTCAGAGGATTGAGGTTCAGAGCCAGTAGCAATCGGTGACAGTCAATCATCCTATCAGGCCTACCCAGTCAGGGACGAGTGCTACTCGTGGGAGGCCCAGAAATCAGGAGGGGAGGACTCAGGGTCAGGTATATCACATGACCTACGAGGATATGGGAGTTATACCTGATGTGGTGGCAGGTACTTTACAGTTAGATACGATACAAGTTTATGCTTTAATTGATCCTGGAGCTAGTCATTCCTTTGTATCTTATAGAATTGTGAATAACTTGCATATGTTATCTAGTAACTTGAGTGTAGGAGTGACGGTTAGTACACCTCTAGGAGAGAATATACATATTGATGATATTTATAGAGGGGTAAAACTATATATTAGAGGGTTAGAGTTGAGGGTAGATCTTATGCCGTTAGAGTTATATGATTTTGATATGATTCTGGGCATGGATTGGCTAAGTAAACATAAGGCACAAGTGGATTGTTTCACTAAGACAGTGACAATCCAAAGAATAGGTGATAAAAGAGTAGTGTTTAAAGAGGAAAGAAAAGTAATTCCAAGTTGTGTAATCTCAGTCTTGGTGGCTAGAAAATTACTTAGGAAGGGTTGTTCTGCTTGGTTAGCCCATGTAAGAGAGCTGAAAAAGGGTAGCATAGATTTGGCTAGTATTCCTGTTGTGAAGGAGTTTTGAGATGTATTTCCAGAAGAGTTGCCTGGATTACCTCCAGTTAGAGAAATTAAAGTTTTCATAGAAACTATTCCAGGAGTTTCTCCTATAGCCTAGTCTCCTTATAGGATGGCACCTATGGAATTGGCGGCACTGAAGGTCCCGCTTCAGGAATTGTTAGATAAAGGCTTCATTCGGCCTAGTAACTCGCCCTGGGGAGCTCCGGTATTGTTTGTAAAAAAGAAGGATGGCACCCTTCATTTGTGCATTGATTATCGTCAATTGAATAAAGTGACGAAGAAGAACAGGTACCCACTCCCACAAATAGATGACTTGTTTGGTCAGTTGAAGGGTGCTAGGGTGTTCTTTTAGATATATATGAGATCTGGATACCCTCAGTTGAGAATCAAGGAACAAGACATACAAAAGACTGCATTCCGAACCCGTTATGAGCATTACGAGTTTTTGGTGATGCCTTTCGGGTTAACCAATGCTCCTGCCATGTTATGGACTTGATGAATCGGGTGTTTCGGCCTTACTTGGACCAATATATGATTGTATTTATTGACGATATCTTGGTGTATTCAAACTCTCACTTGGAGCATGAACAACATCTAAAGGTTGTGCTACAGACTTTTAGGGAGAATCGGTTATATGCAACGCTGGATAAATGTGAGTTTTGGCTCCAGGAAGTGGTATTTTTAGGCCATGTAATATTCACAGAAGGAATATTTGTGGATCCAAGAAAGGTTGAGGCTGTGTTAAAATGGGAAAGGCCTACCAATGTGACAAAAATTTGGAGTTTCTTGGGCCTTACTAGATATTACCGGAGGTTTATTGAGGGGTTCGCCACCATAGCATCACCTTTAACTAAGCTGACCTGCAAGAAAGTCAGGTTTGTTTGGTCGGAAGAGTGTGAAGCAAGCTTTCGAGAACTGAAGAAGAGGCTCTCTTTTGCTCCTATGCTGGCCCTTCCATCGGGGGCAAAAGGGTTTGTGGTATATAGTGATGCCTCAAAAAGGGGTCTGGGATGTGTATTGATGCAACACGGGCGTGTGATTGCTTATACATCAAGACAGCTAAAGTTGCATGAGGTGAATTACCCGGTTCATGACCTAGAACTTGTAGCAGTGGTGTTTGCCTTAAGAGTATGGAGACATTATTTGTATGAGACATAAGTTCAAATCTCTACAGACCATAAAAGTTTGAAGTATTTGATGTCACAGAAGGAGTTGAACATGCGGTAGAGAAGATGAGTAGAGTTAATAAAAGATTACGATTGTGTTATTGACTACCATCCTAGTAAGGCTAATGTATAGTCGATGCCTTGAGTAGGAAAAGAAAAATAGTGATGAATGATATGGAGCTTAAGGAACATGAAAGTATAGTGGAATTAAAGAAAATGGGCTTGCAGCTAAGTGTAGGGCCCGAGGGATCACTGTTAGCTTAATTAAAGATCTGATATGTGCTTCGAGACAATGTTTTGGTGGCTCAACGGGCAGATGGGAAAGTAAAAGAGATCAAGTAGAGGGTAAACAAGGGTATGGAGACATCATTTCAAAAGTTATCCGATGGGCTAATAGCTATGGGTAGGCGAATTCATTTGCCTGAGGATAAGATTTTGAAAGATGAAATATTAAGAGAAGCTCATGAATCTCGATTTGCTACTCATCCTGAGAGTACAAAGATGTATAGGGATTTAAAGGAATACTACTAGTGGCGAAATATGAAGAGAGAAATAGCAGAATTTGTGTCGAACTGTAGGATTTGTCAACAAGTAAAGATAGAACACCAGAAACCTGCAGGGGAATTACAATCATTATCAATTTTGAAATGTAAATGGGAGGATATTTCTATGGATTTTGTGACGGGATTACCTAGGGGAAAGAAAAGGAATGACGTCATATGGATGGTCATGGATCGACTAACAAAATCTGCTTTGTTTTTTCCTATAAAAATGACTGATTCGGTGGATAAGCTGGCAAAATTGTATGTAAATGAAGTAATCAAACTTCACGAAGTGCCAATTTCAATTATATCAGATCGGGATCTGAGGTTCACATGAAGATTGTGGCCTAGCTTACAACTGGCAATAGGGACAAAGTTGAATCTAAGCACGACATTTCATCCTTAGACGGATGGTCAATCTGAAAGGACCATTCAAACTCTTAAGGATCTCCTGTGGTCTTGTGTGCTGGAGTTTGGAGGGAATTAAGAGGATATCCTGTCATTGATGGAGTTTACTTATAATAATAGCCATCAAACTACTATTGGTATGGCTCCATATGAAGCATTGTATGGGAAGAAATGTCATACCCTAATTTGTTGGAAGGAAGTAGGCGAAATAAAGCTTTTGGGACCTGAAAATGGTGCAACTGACAACTGACAAGGTAAGGGTGATCAAAAAAAGGATGAAGGAAGTCCAAGATAGACAAAAAAGTTACGTAGATAGCCGAAGTAGGCCCTTGGAATTACAAGTGGGGGATAAAGTATTTTTGAAAGTAGCTCCTTGGAAAAGCATCATTCGATTTGGAGTAAAAGGGTAATTAGCCCTGAGATATATTAGCCCTTTTGAGATTAAGGAAAGAATCGGGCCAGTTGCCTATTGATTAGAATTGCCTGTATATTTGGATAAGATTCAGAATGTGTTCCATGTATCATTGCTGCAAAAAGCCAAGACCCCTCACGGATATTGCCACAAGTTCCTATGAAGATTAAAGGGGATCTAACCATGAAAACTAAGTCAGTCAAGATCTTAGATCGAGATGAGAAGTTGTTGAGGAATAAGAGAATTTCCTTGGTGAGAGTATTATGGAAAAGCTCTTGAATAGACGAAGAAACATGGGAAAGAGAATTTGAATGAAGGAGAAGTTTTTGCATTTATTCTTTGACATAGGTATGTAACTTGAATTTCTAAGATGAAATTTTTTTATTAGGAGGGGAGAATGTAAATCCTGAGAAAATCAAGGCTAGATTAAATTAAAGAAAATAAACTAAACTAAAAAGAAATGGGGGCAAAACGAATACACTTGAAGAAAACGGAGCATAAATGCAAATAAGAATAATTATAGAGCATAAATACTCCTCTTCTCACCAAAAAAAAACCTACAGCTATCGTGAAAAAAAGAAAAGAGGGAGTTTCTGTTTCCATTTTTACATATCAAGAGAGAAACACTAAAATTTCAAGAACTCATCCAAGATTAAGGGTTATATGTAGAATAAACACTGGTGGGCAAGGGATTAACAAGAAAAATTAAACAAGAAGAGAAAAGGGGAGGGCCGGCTGTCATTAGAAAGAAAATAAGGGATTGAAACCTTGATTCGTACCAGATAAGGTATTCTAAACATGGTCTTATGAGTCGTCTTAAATTCGATTATGAATTGATGTCTGGATGTTAAATTATATATTTGAGTTCTATAACTCTAGATATAGTTAAAAATCTGAGGAGAGGTCAGACAGTAACAGTTAAAAAACAAGACAGTAACAATCCAAATGTTTGTTAATATGCAATTTTGACTATCTTAGAGGCAGAACTGGGTTCTCCTTCCTTAATGAACTTGTAGCCTCATGTCTTAGCTTTCCAATAAGACTAATCTCACTTGAATCAGAGTTCTATAACACCAGATATAGTTAAAAATCTAAGAAGAGATCAGACAATACCAGTTCAAAAATGAGACAGTAGCAGTTGGACAGTAATAGTCCAAATGTTTGTTAATGAGCAATTTTGACTGTCTTAGAGGCAGAACTGGGTTCTCCTTCCTTCAGAGAACTTGTAGCCTCATGTCTTATCTTTCCAACGAGACCAATCTCGCTTGAAATAGAGCTCTATAACTCTAGATATAGTTAAAAATTTGAGGATAGGTTGGACAGTAACAGTTTAATGTCTAGACAGTGACAGTTCGGGATTTAAACAGAAACAATTCAAATATGAAGAAAGAAATGATAACTGTGGTTGGACAAAGAACAACAATATTAATGGGTGAAATGAGAAAAACGTAAAATATTAAGAAATGACTGAAAGAAAGACTTAATGGTTGTTAATATGGTTATTATAAAACATATCCTTGAGTGAGGAAAATTTATGAGATGAACCTGTGATTTGTAGGAGGGACAACAGGCATGGTGCAACAGCAGCATCAGGGAAGCACAAGTAGAAATTCTATTGCAGGTAGGTGAATCTCACCTATACCTTCTAGTTAAATTCCATGATTTAATATATATTACTGATGTGAAATGTGAATTACTGAATGTATGAGTATTCAAGGGGAAAGGTTGTTGTGTGAATTGCCAAGTGATGAAATTATCACTGACAAAGGAAATATGAGAAGTGTGATTTGAGGTGTAAACTAGCATACATTTAGTGTATGTTAAGATCCCGGGTAAGGGGATCGCCATATTTGGACTAACATACATTTAGTGCATGTTAAGATCCCGGATAAGGGGATCTAGCATGTATTCACTAGCATATATTTAGTGTATGTTAGGATCCTTGGTAAGGGGATCACCATGTATTGGCTAGCATACATTTAGTGTATGTTAGTATATCGGGTAAGGGGATCACCTTGCATCGACTCCTATGGGGTGATGATGATGATACCAGTGAAAGTAGTATCGGTAATGTGTTAAACAAAAATAATCATGTTCGATCTTATAAATTCTGGAATGGAGGTTAATAGTGGAAGAGGGAACGGTTATTTATAGTTGAATAAGAAAGAGATTCTAATGAAAACCAGAAGAGAGAAGTGAATAAAATATGAATGTTACCCTGTTGAAATTGTTAGATATTCGTGTTGTTATATTTATGTGATTTTCACCTTTCAAAAATATTTATTTTGTTTTAGGATCATCGCATGCACAACAGGAGTAGATCCTAGTTTAAGTTCCCTTCTTGTAATTTAGGTTCTAGGGAGTATACTCTTATATTTTGTAAACATGAAAATCTTTGTATAACTTCATTTGTATAATTAATGTTTAAACTTGATTGAATGAACTTAACTTTATAGTTCATATAACCATATATCATGTCTATGTATTTATATATTTTTTATTTATCCATAATGATATTTTGTTATATAATGTATATTATAAATATTATGGTTGATAGGTGTGAGAATATTTATGGAATTGAAACCCAAGATGATTGGGTTGGGATTAAGTCATGAGATGCGAGTTATTAGAAGTGTAAACAGGTTACATGTCGATAACTTGGGACCTTCCGGTATAGGGGGGACTCCGTTGAAATTTCGATAGATTTTAATACGAAAACCATGAATATATATATATATATATATATTAATTATTATGTTTTTCGATTGACATGAGATTGTTGTTTTTATCCTGGAAATAGGGGATGTTACAAAAATACTTTGCCTATATATAGTAAAAAAAATCATGGTCAGTTGGGAGTCCATTTTTCAAAAAACGATAACCTAAGGAAATTCAAAAATAACTTGGGGGGAAATTCACTAAAAACTTACATACCAAAAAAAAAACCTCACTCTCTCCCAAACAAAAAACCTAAGACCCTTTTTTTTTACAACCTAGTCTTCACCTACACTAAGAAAAAGGGAGACCATTATTTACTCTCCTAAAACCCACACAAAAGTTGCCACACTTTTGATCAAAACAAAAAACAAAACCTAAGCCCCCACTCTCTCCCTAACTTTGATTGATAAAAAAAAAAACAAAACAAAAACCATTACACAACCTTTATTTCCCTTTTGTCCATTGTTTTATCCTCAACGACCACCACACCAAAATAGCACCTTCAACCATAACCATCCCTCCCGTTATAACCTCAATTGACAATCACAAAACCACCTTCTCAACCAAGACATACAAACCCTCTCACTGTCAAGTATGTCAACCTTCGAATCACCACTCACCAACAAGCCATAAACCCCTCAACAATGCCCAATCAACCACCTCCTTCAAAACTTGGTCTCTCTCCCTCATGAAATAAAAGAAAAGTTAAGAATCCCCCCCTTTCATTGCTTTCATTAATAGTATAAAAGTAAGCTAGACACCATTACTAGGCCACCACGCCAGCAACCTTGCTCACGAAAAAAAAGAGAGAAACAGTCCTAAGAGAGATATAGAAAAGAAGGAAGAATAAAAAAATAAAAAAAAAATCAAAATTATTTGTGTATTTCTTTCTTTATAGGTGATGATGAATCTCACCATGACATAAAAATAAAGAGGAAGAAGCTTTACTTTAGGTCCACAATTGGTGCCCCCCTCTAGCGATGATATGTGACCACCATAGATCGATAGTGATAGTGGTGTGTGGCTACATGCATTACCACTGTTCCAAAAACTCTAGCTTGATTTCAGTAGATCTCAGATACTTCAGTCACCTCGGGAGGTCGATTGCTAACCTCAAATCACTTTTTGATAAATTGTTAAAATGTTATGGAATTTTGGATAGAATGTTCATTGTTATGTGTGTATTTATGAACTATTTGGACATTTGCAATTTGGTTTGGATTGTTGTGTGTTTTGGTATGTAGAGTGTTATGAATTGTGGTTTTATTTGCGTAGTTTGATAAGTTGGGGCTTGTTTTGTGAATGAAACCTTATTTTAGCATGTGTTATAAAATAAAGTTTAAACAAATAATAATAATAATAAAAATGGGTTCAAAACCCATTCTAGAACCCATTGTTATTTTCAACCATGAATTTTGGTAGTAAATTTATTATCCATGGACCAACAAGGATACATAACCTCTTAATAAGATTTATCCTAAGAAAATGACCTAAAAGTGCTAATAAGATTTTATATATATATATATATATATATATATATAAGGGCATCAAGGGATGAAGGTCAATTTAAGGTATGAAAGTTCAAAATAGTAAAGATAATGATAGTAAAAGAGAGAAGATAGCAAGAGAGAAAGAGTGAGATTTTTGTTTAAACTCTTGATGTCCTTTACTAAGGACACCAACTTCTTATTTATAGCTGAACTTTTACACAAGTGGTTGGGAAACCTTTTACACGTGGTTCAACAAGGACCATAATTCTAATACATGTGTCACACATGTGAACGAC
>Ga0325403_1005450_pt1 | contig 12008 bp, 15 predicted proteins | sample PopdelMetagenome_19_FD_205665 | JGI IMG/M metagenome (GOLD analysis project Ga0325403, IMG submission 205665) | Populus deltoides microbial communities from Bellville, Georgia, United States - Xylem-PdKOR-R4 | ecosystem: Host-associated > Plants > Phyllosphere > Stem > Wood/Secondary xylem...
CATCATCATCATCATCATCATCATCATCATTAGCAATATCAGTAGGTAATTTCTGTTTAGTAAGTATGTTTAGCTAAATGTTTAGTACTAATTTCTGTTATTAAATTATACTGTTAATTGTCTTGTCCCCTACTCTCTCTTTTTTCTTGTTCTTGTCACTGTCCTGTAATTCAGAACTGATTGTATTTGCATCACTACATTGTGAAAAATTCTGCGAATTCAGCATCGGTTTTGGAAGGATTCATTTTGTCTACTGGGTACGTGCTATTTGTTGCAAATTTTTTTCCTGTTCTGTTACGTGGAAGAAATAAAAAAATTTGGGGCTTTCTCCTCGGATTGTTTTGTTTCAGTGATAAATTTCACTTTCTGGCATGGAATCGGTCACTGCAGTGGAATTTTGTTTAATTTTAGGTGAATTTTTATTTATTGATTGATTGATCAGCTTGGATTCAAACTGTTAGCTTTGACGTGAATAGGGTCTGTTTTGTTTTCGTCAAAATATATGTGTCTAATTTTGTTTTCGTTTTTCCCTTTCTTTATCTGTTATGCAGAAAATGGAATGTATGTGGTGTGTGATGGATTTTTCTATGTTTTCTTTTTAACTGTGATTTTTTGAGCAGTTGCCCTAACTCCAGAATATAATGAGTTTGTGCCCAGCAGCAGTTTTGATTTTTTATTTGATATTGAACACTATGTCAAGCGTACAGGGGGGGCTTTATTCTGTGTTCTTGGTGGAGCGGTCTGATTCTGATACTGTCCTGGCCTTCCACTGTTTTACTTAAAGAGGCACTGACACAACCTGCTAGCTTGAATTGATTTTGCTGCAGTTAATCATAAACTTCTTCTTCAACCACGCATATAAGTAGTTTAGTTTTAAGATTCGGCTTTCAGTTTTTGAAACTTGCTCTTAAGTTGGATGAATAGAGAGGGGAAGAATACGTTTATCTTATTTCTAGATGTTTCTTTCAATTGACAAAAGATTTAAGAACTGAAATAGAATGTAGCAATTTACTTTCTTTTTTCTTTTTTTAAGTTTTAATCTTCAGAATTTTGAATTGCAGTATTTTTTTTCCTTCTCTTGCATTCATTCAGAAACCAACCGAAGGCTAAGGAACTGAAAGTTGAAATATTTTTTGGCCACTGGTGAATGAAGCCATCAAATAACATATGGATTCAGCGCCAGCAGTGCCCATGTGGAGATTGGAAGTGTTATATTAAGTATGAGGGAGATGATCAGACTTCAGCAAGCTCTCAGCTAGGAAGGAGTGAGACAACATCAACAGAATTAGTCTTCACTCCTTACGTGGGTCAAATTTTCAAAAGTGATGATGATGCTTTTGAATACTACTCCAATTTTGCTCGGAAGAATGGGTTTTCAATTAGGAAAGCACGGTCGACTGAAAGCCAACATTTAGGGATTTACAGACGAGATTTTGTTTGTTATCGTTCTGGATTTAATCAACCACGGAAAAAGGCAAATGTGGAGCATCCCCGAGATCGGAAATCAATACGATGTGGATGTGATGCAAAATTGTATTTGACAAAGGAAATTGTTGATGGTCTTGCCCAATGGTATGTCTCACAGTTTAGCAATGTTCATAACCATGAACTGCTGGAAGATGACCAAGTGCGTTTGCTACCTGCATATCGTAAAATACAGGAGGCTGATCAAGAGAGGATTCTTTTGCTATCCAAAGCAGGGTTTCCTATTAATCGGATAGTGAAGGTGTTGGAGTTGGAAAAAGGAGTTCAACCTGGACATTTTCCCTTTATAGAGAAGGATGTTAGGAACTTTGTTCGGACTTGTAAAAAGACTGTTCAAGAAAATGATGCTTTGCTCACTGAGAAGAGAGAGAATGATACATTGGAACTCCTTGAGGCCTGCAAGTCTGTGGCTGAAAGGGATCCAGATTTTGCTTATGATTATACCACAGATGAAAATCAAAAGGTTGAAAATATAGCATGGTTGTATGGGGATTCTGTTCGTGCATATACGTTGTATGGCGATGTAGTTACTTTCGACACCACATATCGTTCTATTACCTACGGCTTGCTCCTAGGAGTTTGGTTTGGCATGGATAATCATGGAAAAGCAATTTTGTATGGATGTGTTTTGCTGCAAGATGAAAGTTCTCATTCTTTCACATGGGCTTTACAGGTTTGTGGAAAAGAATTCGTGTAATTATTCTGTCCCATCTTCATGTCCTTTTTATGATTTTCTTCTTTTGAACAGACTTTTGTCCGCTTTATAAAAGGAAGACATCCACAGACAATTGTAACAGATATGGAGTTGGCCCTTAGGGATGCCATAGCAAGGGAGTTGCCAAATACAAAACATGTTGTATGTATATGGCACATTCTATCTAAGTTATCCAGCTGGTTATCTTTTCCCCTTGGATCGCGGTATGAAGATTTTAAAGCTGAGTTTGACCTCTTGTGTCATGAGAAAAATGTAGAAGACTTCGAACATCAATGGAATCTTTTGGTTGCCAGATATGAACTTGTTACAGATAAGCATATGGCTCTACTCTTTTCATATCGAGGATTTTGGTCAATTTCCTACATTAGAGGTTCATTTCTGGCTCGCACAATGGCACCTGAGTTTTCACAGTCTCTGCACACATTCCTGAAAAGAATCTTGGGTGGACAAACATGTCTGCAAGCATCTTTTGAGCAGGTATACGGGTCAGTTGTCTCGAAGATTTTCTTATCAAGTTTCTGTTATTTGATAGACTGTATTTTGGATTTTGTTTGTGGGTCTTGCAGATTGGTCTTGCTGCAACCGTTGGAAATCAAACCAGAGATGGGACGCGGTATATGCATATCAAGACATGCTTGCCAATTGAAGAACATGCACGCAGTGTGCTTACACCTTATGCCTTTAATGTGTTGCAGCATGAAATTGTATTGTCGTTGCAATATGCTATACAAGAAATGGCAGATGGATCATATCTTGTCCAACACTTCAAGAAAATGGATGGCGAATGTTTTGTAATTTGGATGCCAGAAGATGAGCAAATTCACTGTTCTTGCAAGGAATTTGAACATTCAGGAATATTATGTAGGCACTCTCTTAGACTGCTTGAGGTGAAAAACTATTTTCAGCTCCCAGAAAGATATTTTCCCCTTCGCTGGCGACGGGATCAATCACTAGTTCCTATGGATGATCAAAATGCTCAAAGCAACAACGATGAGTGTGCTCAAGCGTTCCATGCTCTTGCTGAAGCTCTATTGACAGAGTCCTTGATATCGAAGGAACGTTTTAATCATGTTCAAAGAGAAATTACGGGGCTCCTTGCTGAAGTTAGAAGTATGCCAGTGGCTGAAGAATTGTCTCTGAATATACCCCCTAACAATGTCAGTGAAACGTAGTTTTGTTGATGTAGCAACAGTGGTATATGACTGCAGTTAGAATTTCATTCAAATTGCTGGATATATTTGGGCAAGGGAACAAAGAAACAAAAAACAAAAGTGTTGAAAGCATAGAAAAGATAGTTACTGTCGATTTTAATATGCCTATGGATTTTAGCAATCAAAATGGAGGTGGTGAAAAACGCCATTTTTGCCCTACTGTTCTCTTGAATTTCACCCAAATATGTGAGGGGTTTTTCTACCGTGTCTTTAACCAAAGGCACTGGTTTCGTCGCTGTTGAAGCTTAAAAAAGGTTGAACCAGACATGAAATAAGCGGTTGAATATTATGTGATTGCATGGATTTTTTTTTAGTGTGGAGGGCTAGGCAGAATTGTATGGTTTACGGTGGGATAAGGTGGTGAAGAGCCAAGATGATTTTTTTTTTCCTTGCTTTTTTAGTTATAAAGAAGTTCGGTCTCAGATCTTTTGCGAGAGAGAGAGAGAGAGAGAGAGAGAGAGAGATTGATACTTGAACTGAGCTATGCTAGTCAGGGAGTTCATATGGTCCATCCTTGAACTGAGCGTAGCATATTTATCAGTCAGGGAGTTCATATGGTCCACAACTCTCATCAGATAAAAGTCTTTGGGAGTACATTATGATTTAATACTTCTAGTTTTGAAAAACCAATTTGATCTAATTTTAGAAACTAATTAATTAGTCTTTTGCCTAGTGTTAATTATACTTAATTTCATATTATTTTGTTTTAAATAATGTCTTCTTTTTTCTTCAATCACTTAATATTATTTATTTATTTTTCCTTTTTCTATTTATTAAAAAACATAAATTTGAAAAAGAATATGAAATAAATGGATATGACTAATTAATTAGTTTTTAAAACTAGAGAAGCTATTTCATTCGTTTTGCAAAACTAAAATAATTAAATTATAATGTACTCAGTTGTTGGCTTTGGTGGTATTATCATCTATCATAGAGACTAAGGGTATTACAAAAAAAAAACCTTATAATATTTGCATTATTTGATCCAATCTAATCTGTCAAAGTTTGATAATATAGACATTAGAAATAATAATGGATCAAAAACCCAAGAAATGAATATCACGGATTAAGTGATATGTCAAAATTTATGAAATCCAGTCAACTTGACTCAACTTATATGTTTTATATTCCTTTTATCTTTATATTTGATAATTTATGGATTGAACATTTATTTTTATTTTATTTAAAAATATTTTGACTCTAAAATTCTTGTCAGTTGGCTTCTAATTAAATTTCTTTAATGTAACAAAAAAAATCACGTTTTTTTGTTAAAAGGGAGGGGAAGGTAACTAGAATTTAACGGTACTTTAATATATAAAAATTATACCTAACATTTGGGTTGTCATGACCCATACAATCCATTATGTAGGTCCACCTTTAAATGTAAACCTATGAAAAGTAGCAATATAAGCCCAAACTGTGAATATTTATAATATTCACAAAAACTTTAATCCAACTTGATATGTCCAATTCGCTCGGGTCCAAAAAATTAAAATAGATTGGATTTATAATTTGTAAAATATCAAAAGTTGGATTGAATACAATTATAAACTCAAATCTGACTCAAATATATCCATTAATACCCCTAATAGATACAACTCATTGGCACAGTAACAAAAACTAATTGGCCTAGGTAATTCAATATTGCAATTATTATGGCTATACACTTAATTGCTCTGGATTCATATAGTGTAATTTTTTTTTAATCTTTTTCATATTATTTTTTTCAATTTGATCCTTTTTAACTTATTTGTTTCGTGATTGGCCTTGGTATTTCAATTCCATTATCTTGTTATGGCCTTATCTCATAAGCAGAAAACATATCGTCATTGGTTTACGCTCAATCATGCAAAAAAAAAATGATTGGGTTTTCTGTTTTCAAAGAAATTTAAACTGGAGGGACTAAAATTGATAAAAATAAAAAACAAAAAGCTATAAAGTAAGAACAAACAATCAAATTTTAAAATCTAAAGGAGGAGAGAGAAATAGTGAAAGAAAAAAGTTGTCAACGTCGCACCGTGAAGAAGCACCCTATGCGTGCCACCAAGGAATAATGAGGATGCCAAGATGATTTTAGGGACATCAAAGAAGACTCCATTTGGAGGCAAAAATAGACTACATCTGTCACTTGGTGAATTGACATATCCATAATTGGTGACTCATGATCATGATATGTGACCTATAATCTATCAAGTCATGCTAATAAATAACCAATAGGCTTATGTTGGACTCATTGAACCCAACCTATATCCTAGGATAGGTTCATGAATAATACCTTATTAAGATTCATTTATCATATAGTACCTAAGATTTATTCGTATTTGTAATATTTGTTAAATAAAAATTATATGTCTTGGTTTTATCCAAGCAGTGATCACTATGGGTTCATCTACTTGGGAGAAGATGTAGTGATATAGAGGTCCTTTTTTGGATAAAGTTTCTGACAATGACCTATTTAAGGTTCATTGTCTTGTGATGTGCTATTTTAACAATCATTTATTCATCCTTAGCCTTATGTATATGAATTCTTTTTTTTAAAAAAAATTCAATACTCTTATTATTCGGTGAATATTAGGTTTAGAGAATATTAGGTATTTTTTATTACTTTAAAAACAAAAAAAAAAGGGTATTACTTTAAAAACAAAAAAGTTGTTACTACTTTTAGTGTTCAAGGTCATGTTCCATGCATGTCCAAGTAACATAAGCACTAAAAGCGACAAACAAAACTTTGAAAACAAAGATGGGTTATTTTTTTTAGAGCATGTTTGGGAACGCGGTGCAAATCACGTTCTCTCAAATTTTGAAAGACCTTTTATGTTAAAAATTATTTTTTTATGTTTTCAAATCGTTTTAATGTGCTGATATCAAAAATAATTTTTAAAAAATAAAAAAATATATATTATTTTGATGTATTTCTAAGTGAAAAGCATTTTGAACCGCAATCGCTGCCACAATCTCAAACATGCTTTAAAGATTTTGTACATTGGCCTATTGGGCCTTTTAATATCGGTTGAAACCAAACAGCCTTGCAAACTAGTTACCAGGCCTGAATTGCAAGAGGGAGTAATTTGAATGTTTTGTTTTTTTGTTGGAAAACCCAGGGGGACCCTTAAAAACACTTAAAACTTGGATAATTTTAAAATCCACAAGAACAACAAAGTGTTGCGTAAAAATATGACCAAGAGCATGTCAAATATAACATGCAACTTATTGAGGTCTCAACCAAAAATTCAAGATAAATGAAAGCAGGACAGGGACAGTTCCAGTGAGGTCTTTGGGGTTCAAACTAGACTAGAATCAAAGAAAAGTAGTATCCTTAAAACCAAAATGCACTTTCTAGACAACTTCAAAACTTGGCAAGCACAAGCGCATCAGGGGACAGTCAGAATCTCATCAGAAGTTCAACAACACTAAATTTCAGTGGTCAAGATATTATAACAGTATAATGAAGAGAAATAACATATTGAATATAGACTGATGCACAAATTGTTTTGGTTTTTGCTTATAAGAAGAATATTGTATTGCTTACAGTAAATAATACAGAGATCAGTATTCTATATATATACAAAGCCTACATAATCTATTCTTGACAAGGAAAGCTTAAGTTAAGGATATGTTGCCTAACGGTTACAGAATTGAAAAAGCAAAGTTAACATACACAGATAATTTTCCTTTTATTTCCTAGCTGTTACATGCTTGATTGTTGGCAGATTTGTGACTTATGGGATCTGCAGCATGATTCAAGGAATCATCCTTTATACACCCTCGCAAGATGGAGTCACCATCGGTTACTCCATTCTTGACCCGAAAAAGTTCAGTCCGTTGACAAGACAAAGGTTTCGTCAAGAGATCAGCAAGCTGATCTTGTGTATTGACATGATAAGCATGAAGAGTGCCCTTCTAGGCAATATCACGAACAAAATACAAGTCAATCTGAATGTGCTTCATCCTAGAATGTTGAATCGGATTGAAACTCAAATGTGTGGCGCCCAAATTGTCACATAGGAGCTGTGGAGGGGCTGATGTGGAGTGGCCAAGTGCAGCAAAAAATGCTAGAAGCCATAGCGTCTCAGAGGCAGCATTGGCAAGGGCGCGATATTCAGCCTCAGTTGATGATCTTGCGACAGCTCGTTGTTTTTTAGAACTCTAGAAAATAGGATTAGAACCAATAAAACATATATATGCTGAAGTGGACTTTTGATCGTCACAATTACCTGCCCAATCAGCATCAAAATATGTGATGAATTTGGAGGCCATGTCTCTGCGAATATGAATGCCATGAAAGATTGTATGCTTCAAGTATCGAAGCAATCGTTCGGCAGCTGCCAAATGTGTTGCCGTTGGCTTATAAATAAATTGGGACAACTTGTTAACTGTAAAAGAAATGTCAGGATGGGTGAGAGATTAGTATTGCAGGGCACCAATAATACTTATGTATTCAGTGCTATCAACCGAGGATGTGCCATCAAGAAGCTTGAGTACAATAGTGGTGGATAATGGAGTGGTAACCTCTTTGGTGCCATGCATATTCAACTTTGTTAATAAGTCTCTGATGTATTTGTGTTGAGATAAAAGGAGACTTGTGGTAGTAGGAATAACCTCTATGCCCAGGAAAAAATGTAATTGACCCATGTCTTTTACAGAAAACCGGTGGCTTAGTTGGTTAATAATGGATGAGACAAAGATGGGATCATTTCCTGTAATAACCAAATCATCCACATACACCAAAAAGTAACAAGTAACAGATTTGGTCTTATAAATGAACAAGGAGGAATCAGCTCTGGAGTTCACAAAACCAAATTCTAAAATGGCACCTCTAAGAGTGGAATACCAAGCCCGTGGGGCTTGTTTGAGTCCATAGATAGCTTTGTTCAGGCAACAGACATGTTGAAGGTTGGTATCATCTTTGAAACCCGGAGGTTGAACCATATACACACATCTTTATTTAACAGACCATGCAAAAAAGCATTATTAACATCAAGTTGTCTTAATGGCCAACCTTAGGTGACAGCAATCGTCAATACAGACCGAATAGTAGCCGGTTTCACAACCAGACTAAATGTTTCCTTGTAGTCTAAACCAGGATGTTGATTGAAACCTTTTGCAACAAGTCTCGCTTTAAAGCGATCAATCATCCCATCTGCGTTCCTCTTAACCCTAAACACTCATTTACAGTCGATAGGATGACAATGTTTCGGGGGAGGTACTAAGGTCCATGTGCTGTGTCTCATCAGAGCCGTAAGCTCTGCAGACATGGTTTGTCGCCAACGTGGATCACCTAATGCCTGGCTCACACAACTGGGTTCAATAGCATGAGGGAAAGGATGTTTGGTAACAACATGAAATTGCTTAGGTTTGTAAATGTTGTTCAGGGACCTAGTAATCATGGAATGGGTTCGCTGGGGCTGAGAATCAGTAGCAACATCAGACACAGTGGGAGAAATTTAGCCAGGGATAGCAACATTGGTGGTGGGCGGTGAAAGAGAAGCAGATGTTAAGGGCAAAATTGGTGAGGAAATGAGATCCTCACTGTGATGAACGACAATAGGACTATAACATGAAGAATTAAATGGCACATGTTCCTCAACAGAAAATGGAAGAGTAGAGATGGTACCTGAAGGTGATGCAGAAATGGTAGCACGATCCAAGATCACTAGTGAAGGTTGCGGTGGAGCGGGTACACCGATGAGAGGCTCAGTTACCGAAGAGGAGGAATTAGATGAGCTATATGCAGGAGAGAGTGCCTGAAATGGGCTGTGACTTTCATCAAACAGAACATGGCGAGAGAGATAGAGTTTGTTGGTGGATAAATCTAGACACTTGTAAGCATTCTGAGTTGTATAGTATCCAAGGAACAAACACATAATGGCTTTTGGTTGAAATTTATTTGTATTATATGGTTTTGTGAGGGGAAAACAACGGCATCCAAATTTTTTTAATTTGAGATAATTAAAGGGTTGACGAAATAAGGTTTCAAATGGGGTTTTGTTTTGGAGCAGGGGAGTTGGTTGCCTATTAATAAGATATGTAGCTGTGGTAAATGTATGAGGTCAATAAGATAGAGGAAGGGAGGCATCATGTAGCAGGGTAAGACCAGTTTCTATTAAGTGACGATGGCAACGTTCCGATACACCATTTTGTTGAGTTATATGAGGGGTAGTGGTGTAGTGACTGATTCCATGTATAGAAAAATATTGTCTGAGGGCAACAAATTCACCACCATTATCCGAATAAATGCTTTTGATTTTAGTGTGAATTTTTTTTTCAACAAGGTGTTTAAATTGAGGGAAAATACGGCTAACACAAGATTTATTTGACATGGGATAAAACCATATATATTTGGTAAAATGGTCAATCAAAATCAAATAAAATCGTGAACCATCAAGACCAACTGTATTTAAGGGTCCCCAAACATCGGTATAAATAAGATCAAGTGGTGCATAACTTACAAGACTAGATTGACGAAATGGTTGCTTATGAGCTTTATTGATTGAACAAGAGGTACAAAGATAAGGTACTTGATCTTTGTGTTTTATTGGAAGCGAAAAAGACTTGATAATTTATGTAACAAGTTTTGAAGACAGATGTCCTAGGCGTTTGTGCCACCTATCAAGTGACGTCCGTTTATGCACATTTGCATCCATTTTTTGAGAGGATACCAGTGAGTCCGGGAGTGTGTAAACACTATTTTCACATACACTTTTGAATAGAACCAACCTCGTGATCTGGTCCTTGACAAGAAAGAAGAAAGGGTGAAATTCAATGAAAACATTGTTTCGAAAAGTAAAATGATGAACAGAAATAAGATTTTTGTGTATACTCGGAACACAAAAAGTATCGGTGATATGAAAGGTGCGAATGGGTGAATGAAATGCTAATGATCAAGTATGTGAAACACACAAACTTGATCTTTCACCAATGACAACCTTATCAGTACCATCATATTCAGAGTGAACAAATAATTTTGCAAGATCACCGGTGATATTATGAGAAGTAGCAGAGTCAATAAGCCATTTAGTATCTTTGACTTGTTAGGTGGAGGCACAATTAACCGTGGCATTACAGGAGTTCAATTGCTGGCAGTGCTTAGCAATGTGCCCAAATTGATCACATATTTGACATTTTGGTGAATACCGGCGTTGACCATTAAATTGGTTGTGCTTCTTATGGTCACGTGGGTTACCATTATAACGAGACGAGGTAGGAGGACCATCATATTTAAAGTAGCCTCCTTTGGCTGGGTTGTTAAAACCCTATACATATTACCCCTATTTGAAGAGCTGGAGGACGAGTGGCGATTGGAAAAATTGGCTATAGCAATGAGCTCCTGCGTGGTGGCATCAAGACGACGCAGATAACATTCATGACTGACAAGCAATTCATGAAGTTCTTCAAAAGACAGTGGGCGCTCCCGTGCCTAGATTGGCACTGCAATTTCTCTATAATCTGGTCCCAAACCATTTAGGATGTAAAGAGTAAGGTCATCCTCTGAAATGGGATGATCAATGAGTGCAATCTCATTAGCATGAGCCTTGACAGTGTGCATGTAGTCTTGAATCGACCGAATGGCTTTCTTGATTAAGGTAAGTTCCTCTTTTAATTGCATGGCACGACTGCGAGATTTGCTGGCATACATGGTGTTTAATTTACACCAAGCGGCTTGGGATGTTGCTACAACAGAGATAAATGGAGTTATGGTGGGTGTAGTGGAGGCTAGGATAACATTTAGAATCAACTTGTCTTGCCTGACCCAATGAGATTTCTAAAAAGAAGAAACAGAGGAGTTATCTTGGAGAGGACATGGTTTATCACAAGTAACATAGTTAATGAGATTGTAGCCAATTAAAAGAGCTTCAAACTGTGCACGCCATTGAGGGAAGGTTGAGGGTGTAAGTTTCTCATTGATTTGGGTTGCAATGTTCAGGGCAATGAGTGGAGCTTCTGTGGTGGATTGCGGATTTGTGATGGGTGGAAGAAAATTGTCAGGGTTGGGGATCAAGTTCTCGGTAGAGTGCTGCTCTGATACCATATTGAATATAGACTAGTGCACCGATTGTTTTGGCTTTTACTTACAAGAAGAATATTGTATTGCTCACAGTAAATAATACAGAGATTAGTATTCTATATATATACAAAGCCTGCATAATCTATTATTGACAAGAAAAGCTTAAGTTAAGGATATGCTGCCTAACGGTTACAGAATTGAAAAAACAAAGTTAACATACACATGCAATTTTCCTTTTATTTCCTAGCTGTTACATGCTTGATTGTTGGCAGATTTGTGATTTATGGGATCTGCAGCATAATTCAAGGAATCATCCTTTATATAACAGAGGATATTCTGACATTTTACCATTCTGAAATAGCCAGGCTTGTAATATCCAAGGCTCAAGCCTTTAACCAAGAATTAGTTCTTCATCATAACCATTCTCACATAGGATGAGTCAAATATATTTTAGGTACCACATGAGTGAAACATGCCAGAGATGTTACTTATAGACCAAGTTACTTCGATAATGATAGAAGGAGCACACACTGAAATATCTCAGTCGCAATCACAAACTCGCGGTGAGTACATGCAATATCCACAGGTATGA
>Ga0325403_1005451_pt1 | contig 12006 bp, 5 predicted proteins | sample PopdelMetagenome_19_FD_205665 | JGI IMG/M metagenome (GOLD analysis project Ga0325403, IMG submission 205665) | Populus deltoides microbial communities from Bellville, Georgia, United States - Xylem-PdKOR-R4 | ecosystem: Host-associated > Plants > Phyllosphere > Stem > Wood/Secondary xylem...
AATCGAGGCTCGAAGCTTAACATGGCTCCGGTGATTCAAGAGTGTTTTTTTAAAAAAAGTAGATATTTTTTGAGTTAATTTTTTTATTTTGTATTATTATACTTTTATCAATTTCATTTCTTTATGTCTAGAGTAAATAGTTTTTTTTATATATATAATTCATCTTATATTTAATATCTGTTTTTTTTATTATTTCAATTAAGATAGCATCTAATATAATTAAAGAATAATATTTTTTTATATAAGATAACTTAATGATATGAAGTTTAAAAATTATTTACACAACCGTTATGTGAATTTTTATGTATCTCATACGGGTCAGTTCAATACATATGTTTTATGACAAGTACTTACATATTAATTCTAGATATTTCTTAATTATACCTTAACTTATAAGAATAATTAATTCCCTTCATAAATAAAAGAACATAATATGTATTAATCTTTACGACTCTAATAAATATATTTTTATATAAAAAGGGATGAAGAGGTTTTCTATTGGGAGGGAGATGCCAAAAACCAAGGGTGTTATTTTCTTTCGCCTTAATTGCTGTTATTGAAAATTCTAATAGTGAGACTCGCGATGGAGAGACACACACAAATGTGTTATATTAGAGATCCACGGTGTTGTGTTAGAGATCCATGATATGAAGATTCTCATAAAGGTTTAGGAATTCAAGATGGCATGACCTACACATAAAAGATTGTTTGTGGTGGAAAACAATTTCTGAATGAGGTCTAAACTCAAGAATAAATCATTTTCAACCTAAGAAAATTAATGTACGAGCTTTTTAAAAAAATAAATATTTTTTTAAGTTATTTTTTTTCTCTGTTTTATACTTTTTATTTTGAGTTGGCATGCTTTTCTAGAACTTTTTTTCTATTCGAAAAGAATTGTTTTTCTATTTTATTTTTTTATATTCAATATCACTAGGTTTTTGTAGATTTTTTTTTCTATATAAAGGGTTATAATAACTTTTCGTTAAGTGGAGATATAAATGAATAAAATTAAGTATGTTGGATATCTTATAATCATAGTGTTTTTGGTATTTAAGGGTTTGAATTTCTAACAAACTATGTTATCATTTACTTTCATTTGCATCAATTAGAATCATGACCTAACAATCCCCGGTGATTAATCGTCATCTGTTATTGAATAACTATGTCATTGCATCAATTAGTATCATGTCCCAACAATCCCTCGTTTTGTAGTTCTTGGACTTTAAAGAACTCGACTTGTAACAAATCTGGGTAAAACCCTTTATTCTTGTCCATGTCATTGGGTTTTTGTTGAATCGAACCATATATTGATTCAATAAAACCCAATTAACTTGGTTAGGTTTTTAGCAATATGGTATACCTGATGAAAGTCAATTTAAAACTAGTTAGATCAATACCAAGAAAATAAAAATAAAATCACATGGTTTTTTTTTTTTTTTAGAAAAAAGAAGAGGTTAGCATAATGATTTACAGGTTTACCTAATATCCCAACTCTTTTTTACATCGGTGTTCGAAAGGGGTTTCGATGACTATATCTCTTTTCCTCTTGAAATCAAATCAAATCAAATCAAATCAAGCCAAGCCAATTACAAGGGTGTGCATGCCAATGTGAATATAATTCCATTCCTCCTAGCTAGAAAACGGTGTGGTAAGCTTCGTTGCTGTCACTTTGCTGTGCCCATTAAGCATATTTCCTTTTACAAAAGGATTCTTTGTCTCGTTGCTCCCACCCCTTCATAATTACGCTAGCCTTTACTAGCTTTGCATCTTTTCTTGTCCTCTTTGCTCTATAAAGAACGGAAAAGAATGGTTTTTCTATGTAGACTTGTACTGATAACTCGAGGAATTAGGGCATAGTGCTTGAGAAAGGTTGTTTCTTTCTTCCTTATCCTTCAAGTTTAAATCTCTAAACTTAAAGTTTAATGATATTTCTATATTATAATCTGTCTTTAGAAGACTCACAAATCTAACACTACAAAGGTTTACGTAGCATCATACTCATTCTGTTTTTAAGGTCTTAGATTTCAAGTTTTGCCGCTGCTTTATTATAAAACCGCCATGTCCATGTCAGTTATTCAAAGAGATATCTTAAACTTTGACTCTATCATAAATACAATAAAAATCCCTTCACACATGTGTAGACGCGATGAACCAGAGTGTTTTTATATAAGATTCGAGTATTTTTTAATTAAAAATATATGAAAATGATATTTTTTGTATAATATTTTATATGGGCATGGAAAAACCATCAAGAAATACTTAAAAAACACAGAAATAATCTAAAAACAAGAAGCTAGTGGGGGTGACGAACGGCATGAAATTGGGGATGACAATTGTTGTATGGCATTGTTTAGTTTATTAGCCTATGAACTTTAAAAGCGTGGATTGATCATCGATTGTTTGGAGGCTCATTTTGTGGAAGATGGTCGGCACCTCAAGCCTAGTCTAGTGGCTAGTAAATTAGAGACGAGATGCTCTCAGATGCATGGACATGTCGATGGGCCACAGGTTAGGTGATAGGTTGCTCTTAGCTTGCATAGGACCACCAATATAAAAACAATGGTGTATTTACAAAAACTCGGGTCACTTTCTCCTGGATCGATTAGGATTTAGAGGAGAGAATTTGATTAATATTTAAGTGCACAGGGAGCTCATAATCAAGATCCTGTTAAGGAAACACAGGGCTTGATTTGTATACTTTTTGGCTGTAGTCAGTGAGGTTGAGTGAGAGAGACAACATTTTCAAGCGCTGCTCTGGAATCCTAATTAAGTATAGTTTATATTTTGCTTACATTCCCATCGCTTTCGGATATCTTTTGCAGAAGCAAGGTGGGTGATCTTCAAGTGACATAGCAAGAAAAATATACTGTTTGATGATTTTTTATTGTTATTGTAAATTTTATTGATCTGACATCTAATTTTTTTAAATGAAAAATAATTGGAAAAACAAAGATTACGTATTGCAGAAAAGAGCACTTGAAAAAATTGTAATCTCATTGCAACCGCTAGGTTGGTTGCAAATATGTTTTGATCAAAGCCCCTTTAGGGTTAGGGATCATTCCACCACAGATTTTCTTAACAGATGCCTTTCTAGCTGGCAATACATACACCATCGCTCTTGCTACGGTCCACCATTGATGCAAATGGAAGGTATGATTCTGTAGCAGTGATAAAACCAATTAACATAAGGTTAACTGAATTTTTTTCTTCCCGAACCGGGTCAAAGTCTGGTCACGGGTCATAAAAGTCTAACCGGGTTTTGACTGAATCTATCAAGTCAACTGAATTTTTTTCTTCCTTTATTTTTTTTAAAACTAGATTGATTAATGTCTTGGGTTTCATGTCTTGAGTTGGGTGGATCATGAATTGACCCGTCAGGCGAGTCAAGGTTTTACTGCTATATTTTGACAAAATATAAAATCAATTAACATAAGGTTAGACCCACAAATGTAAAACTTGATCCGGGTTGTAGCCTGATCACATGTCAGAAAGGTTTAACCAGGTTGAGCCTCAATTTTTTTCTTAAAAAACCAAAACGTTGTTATTTTAGTCAAGTTTTTTTTTCTTAAAAGAATCAACAGATTGAAAGCTGAGTTTTGACTGAATCTATACTGTCAACTGAGTTTTTTCCTTCCTTTAATTTTTAAAAATTTAATTGATTTCATGTCTCGGTTAGGTTGGATGGGTCACGAACCGACCCGACCATCAGGCAAGCAAAGGTTTTACTGCTATAGTTAGGTGCCGATGATACGGCAGCATGGCCATAATAGTGATCGGGGGTCTGGAGGCAATGGATCCAATTATCATTCCTGAGCTAATTAAGGACGAGCTGGACCTGGCAGATCGCATTAGCCTGAGCACAAACCCTACCAGATGTGGCCTGTGGAAGTGATATTCCAGCTCCAGTGAACCTCTTGCACCTCTCACATATGGTCCAGCTTCGAGCTGCTGGTTCTCTCATGGCCCATAAACCTTGCCTAAATTGAACTGTATCTTTTCTTATTGGTGCTGCCTTGGCATTTTGAAATCAAATTACATGAAGGGAAAAGAAGGCTCGTAGTCTAAGCTCTTGCAGACCAAGTTTTGACCCTTTAGCACCATCCCACCCAGTCCACAATGGCAGAACAGCTGACAAAGACGATGCATGAAGCCACAACTTGCAAAGGATTGTATCAAACTGGGTCTTAAATAATTTGATTTTTTTAAAATTGTAACAGTAAATTAAAAATATTAACGGAATAACACGATTTGAAAAAAATAATAATGATCGTGAGAACACATTGCAGCATAAAAAGGAGCTAGAATTAACAGGTTAAATAACTATAGTATAAGTCGTAATTAAAAAATAATAATTTAAGGATAAAATTGACATAAAAGAATAGTTTGGGTATAAAATTGATACTCTCTTTGTAGTATGAGAATATATGTGTTTGCCCAGTAATCAAAGAAAGAACCAAAATCTTTTTCCCCAATTCTTTCTAATCAAAAGATGGGAATACTCTTTTGTAAGAGAGAGTTTGAGAATTAGATCCTATCTGGGAGAGTACGTGGTAGCTTTTGTTCTTGATAAGTTTTAAAAAATATTAAAATAATATTGTTTCAGTAATATTTTATTATGATCTTGATAGATTAATATTAAAAATTAAAAAATTAAAAAAAAACAATATCCTTGCTTGGCCTGATTCTACCCTCGGAATGCCTGTGCTGTACTCATGGAATAGTTTTGGACATGGACCAGAAGCCAATCATGTTCTAATGGTTTGGAATAAAGTAGCGATCATGAGAGTGGCGAGCAGGAGTAGAATATGCACTTGGCTCTTTCCCCCCTCCCCTCCTCCTCCTCCTTGTTTATATATATATATATATATATATATATATATATATATATATATTCCTTTCGAAGTGGGAATCTTAGACATTTGATAAAGTTTGCTTTTGTAATACAATTCAGATTTTTTTCTAAATTGATTTTGTATATATATAATTTACATAGTAATATGTTCTATTTAAATGAAAATGCCTTCTTACACTAGTTTTATAAGTTGATTTACTTAAAAAAAATCTAAATCATTGAATAATCTTATTAATTTATAGTTTAGGGTAATCATTTTTATTTTCATCATTTTTTTTAAAAAAATTATTGGAGATCTAGTCAAATTTTAATTAGATTTGATCTGGTTAACTGGATCATTAAAAAAAATATAAGTTAATTAAATTTTACTATGTTAATTAATTTTTTTATTCAATTTGAAACCTGATCTGATTTGGATTTTGAGTTATGTATTTTTATGTTTGTTTATTAATCTATTAATCTGATCCGAGTTTAATAATTATATTTTTTAAATTTAAAATTACTTTTGAAAACACTCTAATTACCAAACCAAATCATGCATAACTAACTGGTGTAATCGAATACGATCGACTAAAATCTCAAACAGGAAGACAGAAATGAAGGGGAAAAACAAAGAAATTGAACTTTGAAGGGATGCCGATGTTCATTAGTATGAACTTAATTATCGAATATGCCACTGCTTTTGTTTTAGAGATATTAATCATAAAATTATAGCCTATGGTACGTAACATCATTTACTGCTCTAAATCACATGCAGACTACCAAAACAGTTGCCAATAGCCCTTGGATGAATCCATTCCTTTCTATTCTACGTAGACTGAAAGGGACGACCCACATAAATGAGTTCATTTCACATCAAATCCTTAAACATATGTTAATATATATAGATCATAGCTAGTTAATGTTAGAAGATAGAAGAAGATAAACTTAAATATCTAAAACAACAAGGGATTTATCTTACAATCATAGTCAAAATGAGAGAGATTTATCTGATTGCGTCTTGTAACCATGCACAATGGCTAGATTATGACTGTTTTTGTGTGGGAGCAATTATTTAACCAAATACAGAGGGATCTTGCTATATTTGAAGATAGTTCAAAGACATCACAAGAAGGAATTAAGAACAGACAGTGGTGTCAGATGGTGTATGATTTGCCACTTGTGAGGTTTCCACCTGTAAAAGCCACTTGTATGTGGCGCACAAATGGTAGTGTAGCAGTAATTAAAAGATGCGTATCCTAAAGTTTGGATTTTTCTTTATCCTAATGTTGAAAGCAAAGCTTAGCTTAAGAGGTGGAGAAAATCAGAAGATGTTAATCAATCAGGATCATCTGATGAACATAAGCCACACTTTGCCACTGTACCCACTTAGTAGCATTAATGATGATAAAAACGAAGATTAGATGCAGCAGCAAACAGAGGAGTTGGCTTCTGTCCAGAAAAGAGCTCCCCTCTCTTTCCTTCTCTCTTGATATCTTTTACTTTTCATTGGAGCATTCACGAGACCCCCATGAAGTTTCTGCTTTGAATTCATCTATATTTCCACTGCCAAACGACCTAATCTCTTGATCCTGCCGTGAAAATCTCTCTTCTCCTTGTTTTTTTTTTTTGCTACAGTCACACCCCTGCATTTTCATGAATTGTCTTCTTCTCTTTACTTTTCAGTTCTTCATGCCATGAATCCTCATAACCTTTCTTTGTTTGGTCCTTGTCTTTATTGGTAGTTATCATCTTCTGTTGACAAATTTTCAGCATGGAAAGTAGTCATTTAGCTGGTTTTTTCATGCGCTAAAGAACTTGATCAGCGTGTTTTCTTTGTTGTGTGCATGACTGTTTCTTGTACTGGTTTTGATCAGTTCATGAAAATCCATTTTTCCTTTTCAATTTTCTGCAGAACCCATGTTTCTGAATCAGTTCATGCACTTTCTAAAGTCAATCCACACTTTCAGGAGGAAAGCTCCTTTTGATTGTTTGATTTGACACCTTTTCTTTTTTTCTTAATCATATCTTTGGCAGTCATATCAAACACAACAAGAGAGGTTCTTCAATGGCGAGTTCATGTTTCCATGCATTTCGTCTTCGAAGACCGAAGAGCAAAACATTAACAATTCCTTCCTCATCAAAATCCCATTTGAATTCTGAAATGGAGAACTTGGAGAGGAAGAGATTTGACAGCGTGGAGTCATGGTCAATGATACTGGAATCTGAGAATGTAGAGACTTGGGAGGCTTCAAAGGAGGACAAAGAGGAATGGACTGCTGACCTTTCACAGTTATTTATAGGCAACAAGTTTGCTTCTGGAGCTCATAGTAGGATTTATCGTGGTATTTACAAGCAGAGAGCTGTTGCTGTCAAAATGGTGAGGATTCCAAACCAAATGGACGAGACTAAAACTTTGCTTGAACAGGAATTCAAATGTGAAGTTGCTTTGCTTTCGCGTCTCTTTCATCCCAATATAGTCCAGGTCTGTGCGGTTTTGCTTTCCAATTCAGTTAAAAGCACAAAAAGCATTTCCTTTTATTAATTAGCAATGATGCAGTTGATATGATTAATATGTTAATGAGTAATTAGTGAAGGTATAAAAGGTAATCAATGTATCCTGCGGGTATTTCCTTGGTCTAATGTGCTTAATTTCGTAACTTGACTTGGACAAGGAACTCTGTTCCAATGTGAAAGCTTTGTTGATTTATAGAATTCTCGTCGTTATCCTAAGTTGTCTTCAAGCTTTAGAAGATGCCATACTGGGTTGGCCTGATTTTTTGAGACGGCCTCAAATTTCTTACCTGTATCTGTGCTTTGTACCTCAACCTGAAGCTTCGATGAGTTTCTGAGCTCATGCTATTGATGCTTCTGAAAAAAATTAGGCTTTAGTCTTGCTTTATAATCAATTCCATAGGCGGAGAAAGGATGTTCAATTAAAAACTCATCCTCGCTTTGGTTATAGCAATATGGTAAAAGTGCTTTCTTTGCAGTTCATTGCAGCTTGTAAAAAGCCACCTGTGTACTGTATCATCACAGAATACATGTCACAAGGAACTCTGAGGATGTATCTCAACAAGAAAGAGCCATACTCACTTTCAACAGAAACAATACTGAGATTAGCTCTTGATATATCACGAGGAATGGAGTATCTTCATTCACAGGGAGTCATCCACAGAGACCTGAAATCAAATAATTTGCTTCTGAATGATGAAATGAGGGTTAAGGTTGCTGATTTCGGCACATCATGTCTAGAAACACAGTGCCAAGAAACCAGAGGGAACAAGGGAACCTACCGCTGGATGGCACCTGAGATGATCAAGGAGAAACATTGCAGTCGGAAAGTTGATGTGTATAGTTTTGGTATTGTGTTATGGGAGTTAACTACAGCTTTGCTTCCCTTTCAAGGAATGACCCCTGTCCAAGCTGCATTTGCTGTAGCCGAGAAGGTATGCAGATTATTTTTGTTCGATTCAACTCGCATTTGCTAATTCCGAGCTCTCGTAGAAAAAAGATTTGCCTGCATGCTTCTTTTATCTTACAATTTGATGTTTCCAAAAAGAAAAATAAAACGCTCATCTTGTAGCAGTGGGAGTTTCCCATAATATATTAGGTAGTGTTTGGTTAAAGTCTTGAAACTAGAGACGCGGATACAATTAGAATAGAGAGACAGGTTCTTTCTATTTTGAAATAATAGAAATTCACTTCAAAACTGTTATAGACATGGATTTATGTCTTTGTTTGTCTTGTCTGTCTTTGTCTTTGTCTCTTCTACTAAGTATTTGTCCCTTCTATCGTGTATGCTAACCAAAAGCAACTGTTCATAAAATCAATGATATCTATTATCTCAAAGACCAATCATCTAAAACAGTAAAATTTGCACGAAAAACTCGGTAGGAGAAAAGAGGCGATTTTGTCTGTTATTTTTGTATTGCTATGTTATTGATCATCTGCTAGTTTCAAGATGTGTATCTTATTTAGCAATGCACCCTTTCTGAACTCATGCTTGCTATTAATGAGGTGATATCTGAAATTTTTTGTGAAATCACTCATTGGTGGCCATTGGATAAACAAAAACAGTAACAATGAACTATCTTGGATGGGTTCATTCAATTTGGTATCTGCTTTGAAGAATAATTTTGGAGGGCAAAAGCTCTGAGAACTTGGAAATGATGAGAAAGATTATTTCCAGAATCTAGCTACAAACACAGCACTGCAAAACAAGTTTTCCTAAATTAGTTCAAGTTGAAAACTAGTTTCGATGAGTATGTATCACACAAAGTTGATATTCAGCTTTATTCCTCTCCATCCTTAGGGCATATGAGCAGAAGGAGCATCTCCTTTCTTTATCTGCCTGAATTTTTCCTCAGGGAGTGAGTAGACTAATTCTGTTATCCCCATGATACTGTAAATTTACATTGCTTTATGACCACTTGAGCCTTAATAAAATGATTCGGGGTTCTGCTGCTTGTTGCCACTACTGTTTCCAAAACTTAATGTTTTCCATCTGTTATGAGGCTGTAAACTTTAACTGTGTTACTGTTGTGTTAAATTTGTTTCAATGGAGATTCTAAAAGGCAGACAATTACCAGTTTTGGTTAGGTTGATCATGCTGTATTTTCAGGGTAAGACTCAGAGATTGCTCATCAAAACTCTTGCTGCTGGTCTAGTTCTCTGAAAGAACATTTGATCCGTGTGTACAAAAATAAGATTTGTAGACATCAATTGAGCCATGTAGAAATGCTTATAAAAACTGAAAATGGTTACTTATTTTAGGGACTATAAGGATGGAACCTGAGAGCTTCCACTATGGTCATTTGAAATATGAAAGGGCTCTGCTAGGCATATTAGCCGGAGCATAATTTTAGATGAAATTGAGCAATATGAGGCTCTGTGAATAACTGGAAGCATGCCATACTTATTTTTTCAAGTTCTGTCATAAGCATGGTTCTTAAACTTGGCCCAGCCCGGTGGTTGACCTGCCGACCCAGGGCTTAGACTAGGCAGAGTTAGTGGAAAACCCTGGATTCAAAAATCCTGCAGTTTGATGCCTGTTTCAGTTTTTTTTTATATAAATAAAACTAGGTTAACCTGGCCAACTCGTGGCTGAGCCTTAAGCAGGGTCAAACTGCAGGCTGGGTGTCTTAACTATGGTCTGGAGTAATTTTCTGTCAGTTTTATGGGAGCAATCTTCCTCTGGTCTACCATTTGTAAGTCTCCTATGCTCAAATTATGGGGGAAAGCTGCGGTAGCAGAAGATATGTGATGGAGCTTAGAATGCATATGACTGATCTCACAATAAAAGGAAAACTCTCTGCGGGATAAACATATCTGACCCATTTTGTTTCCATTGAAAATGATCCTTTTGTTGCTAACTATTTTTTGAACTCTGAAATGCAACCTGTGGCCTCAGAACTTGGGGCAACAGACCAATTCTATATAAATTGTTTTTGTTTCCATGGCAGAATGAGCGGCCTCCACTGCCAGCAAGTTGTCAGCCAGCACTTGCACATTTGATAAAGCGCTGTTGGGCAGCCAACCCATCCAAGCGACCAGATTTTAGTCACATTGTTTCTGCTTTGGAGAAGTACGACGAGTGCGTCAAAGAAGGCCTTCCTCTTGCTTCACACTCGGGGCTCGTCAGCCGGAACGCCATTCTGGAACGCTTGACAGGCTGCGTATCCATGAGCTCATCTGTACCTGTACATGCCTAACTCCAATTCAAGGTACTGCCCTATCTCTAGTCCTTTATAACCATTCACTTGTACATGATGTTCTTCCAGTAATCTATGGTTATGGTCTGCTGGAGGCATATCAATAAGGTTCTCTCAGATTTGGATTCACCTTCCAATGGTTCCATACTTTGGACAGACCAAGGAAGGTTGTTTCACTTCTTAAGAACTACAAAGAATGCTAAATCTTTTAGAGAAGAGACTGAACATGGATGCTGCTGTTACGCTTAATTTAGATAATGTGGCATGTCTATTAGTGTTTGATTCCTGTCTTGAGACAGAAAACAGGAAATCCAATTCAAAACTCTCCCAAATATATATATTTATTTTATATCTTCATTGCTATCTCTTCAACCAAACATGTTTCTGTGTAGAAGGGTAAAAGAAAACTTATGTTTAAATTCTTCAATGAACAATGTTGTTTTCACTATGTATTAAGCTCATGCATCATGAATTGAATGAAGCCTTGCTTCCCTTGTAGCAGGTGAAATGTTAGGCAGGCTGGACCTGTTGTGGATTCTCCACAGCAAGGAAGAAAGCCTGAATTATCCAATAGAGAAGAGGAGGACCCACAGCAGGCCCATCCCACAAGCAATCATCTTGAAAAGAGCTGTAAATATATGGTGTCTGTGTCTCCCAAAAAGAAAGAAAATTTCAAATTTCAATCATGGATGAATATGATAGCTAGCAATCCAGTTAGAGGAATCTCCACCTAATGCCACCATTTTTCAACCTTAATTATTGATCATCATAAAAGTTAGGGTTAGCCCTAAATCACGATAGAAGAATATCTATCACGTCTACGCCTCATCCAATTAAAAATAAAAATTGTGCTAACTAGCTATTGCTTTTTTGTTGCCCTTTCTCTCTTTTGTTTTTCTCCATGATTCTCCCTCCAACAGTCGTCCATAGTAACATCATCCAAGCAGTTTTTAGTTGTTCTCCATTTGTATTGGATAATTTTATATCATATCAACTCTATATCTTACTCATGATGTTCCATAACCAGACAATATTTTTGTTTTTTTTAATAATCATTACCATGTTTTGTCTAATTAAAGAATTTTTTTTCCACTAAAAATAGCTGAAAGTTGATTTATAAATTAACAAACATGATTATGAACTCAAAAGAAAAATAATTTAAGCTAAACAACTTATCGTCTGCGAATCACTAATTTAATTATGATTTTAATGTTGGTTTTTAAGTGTTTGATAATACTTTAAAAACTAATATTAGAATCATTTTCATGTGTTATTTTTATTTGTAGCTAAGAAATATTCAAAGGGTTTAAGCAATAATAAGTGATTATGTAAATTGTGTTGGTTAAAGAGCCTTTTAGGCAGCTGGCTCACATGCCATTGTATTGAGAAAAGCAAGACAATGTGGCAATTCCACTAGATAGCATGGGCATCATGAGTTACCCTTTTCAAAGTCGATGACAA
>Ga0325403_1005453_pt1 | contig 12005 bp, 10 predicted proteins | sample PopdelMetagenome_19_FD_205665 | JGI IMG/M metagenome (GOLD analysis project Ga0325403, IMG submission 205665) | Populus deltoides microbial communities from Bellville, Georgia, United States - Xylem-PdKOR-R4 | ecosystem: Host-associated > Plants > Phyllosphere > Stem > Wood/Secondary xylem...
ACACAATCCCCTGTTACCGGTCAAATTACCCGTAAATCAGATTTCCGATTCCGGACCTCAACCCCCTCTTAAAAACTTCGACAACTGATTTGAAATTCAAAAATATACTAGCCGTTGCGCTCCTCTCCTTCCTTCCTATGTAAACCTATCCTCTCTCAAATACCCTAAATCTCTCTCTCTCTCAAAATCGAGATTCTAGAATGGCAGATACCGCTGTAGCCTCGACAGTTCCAAAAAAATCAAGAAACAACAGGAAAGCTTTGAAACAGAAGAACCCATCAACAAATGAATCCAATATAATGGCTCAAAAGCTCTCTGAGACATCTACTGCCACCGTTTTATCTCCATCGGATGCTGATCCTTCAAAAGAAAACCATGCGAGTCATTCTCAACCTCGGTCTTCACCCAAGAAAGGGAAATCCAAGGCCGCGAAAGCGAAGCAGAATAAAGAGGCTTCGGCTTCTTTGTTTGAGAAAGATTTTCAAGAAATGCAAGAAATGTTGCAGCAGTTAAAGCTTGAGAAAGAGAAGACCGAGGTTTTGTTGAAGGAGAAAGATGACATGTTGAAGGCTAAAGATGAGGAGATTGAAATGAAAGGTAAAGAACAGCAGAAGATGAAGATGGAGTTGAAGAAGTTGCAGAAGTTGAAGGAATTCAAGCCCACCATGGTTAGATTTCTTGATTTTTCGTTTCATGATTTCTTGTCTTAAGGGATCGGTAGACTGAATTAACGTTGAAAGTTAGGTTTGATTTGTTAACTTTCTTGTTAATTTTTACGTAAATTGTTGGTTTAAACAAAGAAATGCTATCTTCAATTAAGAAAGTTATGTTTTTTTATGTCTTTAGGGTTTGAATTGATAGGTCTTTCGTTATGAATCTTTGTACAGACTCTCTCATTTGTTCAAGCAATGAATGACAAGGAGCAAGACAAGAAGAAAAAGAAGGGTGGCAATGAAATCAAAAGGCCATGCCCACCTTACTCACTTTGGTGCAAAGCTCAATGGAATGAGGTAAACAAAGAGATAGGGTTCTGGATTTCCTTTTAAGCTTTTAATTAAACATGCTTTGGCTCTTATTGACGATTAATTTGGGGTTTTTGCGATGCAGGTAAAAAAAGAAAACCCAGATGCAGAGTTTAAGGATATCTCTAACATTTTGGGGGCAAAGTGGAAGACTATTACTGCAGAGGAGAAGAAGCCTTATGAGGAGAAGTATCAGGCTGAAAAGGAAGCCTATCTGAAAGTAATGACAAAGGAGAAGCGCGAGAGTGAAGCAATGAAGCTTTTGGAAGAGGAACAGAAGCAGAAGACTGCTATGGAATTGCTTGAGCAATACCTCCAGTTCAAGCAGGAAGCAGATCAGGAAGAGAACAGCAAGAAGACCAAGTAAAATCAGAAGCAACACTCTTTACTGTCTGTTCCTTTACTTTGTTGACTACAGAATTATTAATTTGTTTGTTTTGTTCATTCACAGGAAAGAAAAGGATCCATTGAAACCAAAGCAGCCATTGTCTGCATTTTTCCTGTTCTGTAATGAGAGAAGAGCCGCTCTCCTTGCAGAGAACAAGAGTGTTCTGGAGGTGGCGAAGATTGCTGGTGAAGAATGGAAGAACATGACAGAAAAACAAAGGGGGCCTTATGAAGAGGTTTACATTTGACACAACTTACCCTTTTTAGCTGGGAGTTCAATTATTTTACTCGGTTTGGTTTCTTAGCTGCTTTTGAATATTGCAGGTTGCAAAGAAGAACAGGGAAAAGTATATGCAAGAAATGGAGGCTTACAAGCAGACAAAGGATGAAGAAGCTATGAATCTCAAGAAAGAAGAGGAAGAACTGGTGAAAGTCCAGAAACAGGAAGCATGGCAGTTGCTTAAGAAGAAAGAGAAAACTGAAAACATTATCAAGGTATCAACCTGTTGCTTTCAACTGTGTTTGTTGATTGCTATGCTAATTTCGGAGCCTTTCTGGTGGCTAAATGTGTACTTTATAATGTACAGAAAACCAAAGAGCAACGCCAGAAGAAGCAGCAGCAGGATGTTGACCCTAACAAGCCTAAGAAGCCTGCATCTTCATTCCTTCTTTTCAGGTATTAGCGTCTCTCACGAGTAGTCACACTTTTCAGTGCAGTTTTTGCAATTAAATTTACAAAGTTATTGTTTTCTACGCAGCAAAGAGACCAGGAAAAGTTTAATGGACGAGCGCCCTGGAATCAATAATTCCACCCTGACTGCAATGATTTCTGTGAAGTGGAAGGTAAATCCATTTTGCAAAACCCATCGTTTTTGCTGAAGTAGTTGGTTTAGCTTACAAATCTGAAGTGTCTGATTTTGTAATATGTGTCTTACTGGGTTTGCAGGAACTTAATGAAGAAGAGAGGCAAATCTGGAACTCCAAAGCAGCTGAAGCCATGGAAGCATATAAGAAGGAACTGGAGGAGTACAGCAAATCTTTAGCAGCTGCAACTTCAAATGACAAACAACAGCAGTAGTGAAAGGCTTGTTCCATCTAATAGATGCTAACTCTTTTTGTCGACGATGTTCAAGTGTCTGGCGGTTGAACATCATTTTCTCTAGTTGTTGTTGAACTAGACTATCATTTTTTGGTTTGGTGGGGCTGCCTATATCAGGCTTGGCGTAATCTTTCAGGGGGCGGGGGTTGTTTTCATTCTGCAATTGGTCGCAAGTTATGATTGAATCGAAATGTTATTTTAAAACTTGTAGACGACGACCTTTTCACTTCCCTTACGTCTTACCTCTCTTTTATAATTAAAAAAGAAGAAGAAGAGGCAAACCTTGTAAAAGTCCATAGACTTAAACAATAGTTTTGATTAGGTCCCCGGCCTTTTTTTCATCTTGATTAGGTCCTCAATGTACCAATAAATTCTCTAAATCCTCGTTTTAAATAATATGAAACCCATAAGATAGATCAAACTATATAAAAAATACAAGATTCTTATGTTTCTTTCTAAAATTTGATAAACAAATCTGATTTAGGTTTATTAAAAATTCGATCGCCTTTTTTGTTTTGCCATAACAAACATTTTAGGTTGCTTTGGCGTCTCAGTTATGGCACCGATCCAATATACTTGTAGCTTGTTCTTTCACTCCTCGGTCACCTAAAAGGAAACTACCAAAATAACCCTACACGACAGGCAGACAAGTCTTCTCCAAGCCCAATTAAAATGGAAACTCCTGCACCTCTTATACTTCTTTCTGTCACCCATCAAAGAATGTGACATCCTCCTCTCTCCTCCTTGCATTCACGTCTATCTCCCTCTCCGGGCGACGATATGCCTGCCCGCTTCCTTTTAGCCTTGTCTCGACGCCTCCGACATTAACGTCGCCTCTTGCTTATCTCCCTGCTGCACCTTAACCTGCACGTACACCGCAGTCTATATAACATTAATTAATGGCTCCACCTCCAAAACCTGACCCTTTCCCTACAGACTCTCAACGTGAAGTTGATGCCGGTGCAGTCTTCGTCCTCCAATCCAAGGGTAAGTGGTCTCAAAAAATCTATATACACTTGGAGCCACTACTTTGAAGAAACGGCGAAGTTTTCATATTTTTTTTATTTACACGCAGGGGAGTGGTGGCATGCCGGATTTCATTTGACGACGGCGATAGTGGGGCCTACAATACTGACGTTACCGTATGTGTTTAAAGGTCTAGGATGGGCTTTAGGATTCTTCTGCTTAACGGTGATGGGCATGGTGACTTTTTACGCTTATTATCTCATGTCGAAGGTGCTAGACTACTGCGAAAAAGATGGTCGTCGCCATATCAGATTCCGGGAATTAGCTGCCGACGTTTTAGGTAACTATCGAAACGGTAAAAGAGCTGCTGGTTTCGTTTTGTTTTGGTAAAAACTAAAAGAGGCAGTCAGGAATGACGGAAAATCATTAAAGATGTGCTTCCATATGAACGGAGGAATTTAAGTGTGCCGTTGATTTAATTTGCTGTTAAAAAATTTCTGGTTTTGCTTTAAATGTGTCATGTTTACATTGACCATGTCACCTAAGAATCTTAACCATTTGATTTGGACCCTCACTACAAGCCCTGCAATCCAATGGATGACATTTTCTTTTTTGTGCGTGTGTGTTTGATAGTGTGATTAATTATAGGAAGAAAACTTCAAATGGTGGAAAGTATAAAAGTTTTCCATGAATGAAGTTTTGCAAAGGAAAAGGAAATTGCACTTTCTACTAATGCCACTAAGAACTAGGAAAGAGATGACTTGAGGAAGCTAGATGTTACCTCCATTGTTTTATGAGGCCAAAGGGTAACTATAAAGTTGCTCTAAGATGCCTAAATACATCGACAACCTCTAAGTGGAGGCAATATGTAGCATGATTAGGCCCGTTGGAGACACAATGAAACGTCCTCTTCATTGCCAATACGTTCTCTCTTTTCTTTTACTTTCATTTTTGACGGCCATGGGTAGTCTTTGATCTTTTCGGCAAGGATACCTTTAAGCAACGTGTCAATCCAAATTCCAACTTTCACAAGGCTTGTCATTGATATGTCCACACAGTAATTACACGAAGCTAGAATTTTCTTATTAGTAATTGATTTGGTTTTACTTTTGTCATTGCTTCCCTTTCATTATTTTTCAGATTGGATTTGGTGTCAGCATTTCAAGTAGCGAAAATCAGCATAATTTAACTCCTTGTCAATCGTTTAAACTTTAAAGCATAAAGTTTAGCCTAAGAACTAACGAAATTAACAAATCTGAGGTTTTGCCTTCTATTTTCTTGCAGGGTCTGGATGGATGTTTTATTTTGTTATATTCATTCAAACTGCCATCAATACTGGAGTTGGCATAGGAGCAATATTGCTTGCTGGAGAATGCCTTCAGGTGTTTTGTTTCATAATGCTTCTAATTATATTGCAGAAAACTGATAGAAAATGCACCCTTCCAATATAGCCCCATTTTGGTTATTAACTTTGACCAGGCCTATCTTTTTGTTACAATAGAGATAGGCTTATCTTTTCTGCCATCCAATCCATGCTTCTTTTTTCTGGCGAGAGGACTTGCGGTTCAGTGCATTCATACCACGTGTTGCTGTATTATCTTAACTGTATTATTACAGTCAATGCTTGGTCTGCTTCTTCTTTTTTTTTTTCATAATCTGATATAAAAATTGGGGGTCAACAATGGCTGTGGTGGGTTTTGTCTGAATCTGGCTGTCTTCATTTCACACGATGACAATAGGAAGGCAGATCAGATTTGCAATCGAGATGGTGGACGAAGTATGAATTATAAGGCACCAGTGTTTTCAGTTTCATGCTATTTTTTACACTAGATCAGTCTATATTTATCACAGAATAAACGTTTGAAGACATTTGGAATTGTTTTGATCACCCAGCAAAAACAAAAAAGGTCATTGACACTTCCACCAAGTGATCACATATTGTGCTCTGAGCAAAATCAAAATATCACTTGAAAGTCGAAAGAAACTTTATTAATAATGTGCTTAATTTGGGACATATGAGAATATAAAAGCTGACACGAGTTCATTTAATTTTATCACTAGTTTTTTGCAGACTTAAATGATAGGTTCTTGGCAGACGTGTTGAAGTAAATAGCATATGGCGCCTGTTTGTTGTTCATATAGCTAAATAGAATCCTGGATTTTTCATGGTTGTGTTACTTAATCATTCCTTTTCCGATTTCCAATTTGAGTTATGAAGATCATGTACTCAAGTCTTTCTCCCGACGGACCCCTGAAGCTGTACGAGTTCATAGCAATGGTGACAGTAGTGATGATAGTTCTCTCTCAGTTGCCAACATTCCACTCCCTCAGGCATATCAACCTGGCTTCACTGTTTCTCAGTTTGGGCTACACTTTCATTGTTGTCGGTGCTTGTGTCCAGGCAGGTATATTGCATCCCCTAACCTTTCTTGCAATTTTCATTTATGTCAGTTGCCTGATCAATAGAATTTATATGATATAAAAACAATTAAGACTTTGTTTGAAATGCAATTCCGTGCTGTACTTGAAAGAATAAAATCAGTTTCAGTAAAAATAAAGGAAGGTTCCTCTCATTTCCTGAATCGCAAGATTGTTACTTTCAATCAAAGCAGAATTGCTGGTTGCATTCTTTCAACTCAAATTCCATGAAGGAATAGAGACTTGTTGTTCATTCTAGCTGTAATCCATGACAAGTTTTCGGTTGTGGAGCTGTTGCAACCACAGTGTCCTGTCTGTAAAACGAATCAGAACCCCTCTGCCACATTTCTGAAATCAGAGATGAATAAGATTACACATTGGTAACAGGGTAGGAAATAAATTCTAGGCCATCCCTCCTTTCAACATCTCACCAGTCACCACCATGCAACTGTCCTTTGGTGGATAGGAGATGTGCATCTTGGGAAGTGCAACGTGTGGTTGAATTGGTGATGAGCCTGACATGGGCCAATTTTGATATGGAACCTGACCAGTAAACTGGCTAGTGATCCATAACTGTTGCTCCTATATATTAATTTCCAGGTTGCTTCCACGCAAAGGAAGTGGTTTAACTTTCAATGTGTTTCTTCAGTTCATTAAAGTGTGTTTGTTATCTCGGTGACAAACTAAAATGACCCGCAAGGAGTTACTCGATCTTATTTGAAAATAAGAAATTGTTTTTCACAGCCAGCATTTGTTATGCAGGTCTGTCAAAAAATGCTCCTTCAAGGGACTATTCCTTGGAATCGTCAGGGTCAGCAAGGGTCTTCAGTGCATTCACTTCTGTCTCCATAATAGCTGCCATCTTTGGGAATGGAATACTGCCTGAAATACAAGTAAATTGCAACTAATACTTGATAAATCCTTCTGTTGGCTTTTGAGCCTTGCGTTTGTATAAAGACTCCTTTAACTTTCTTTCTTTTTTAAAAAAGTGGAGAAGACATCTTTCTTGATGATCTGAATCAACTAAACAATAAGATTTGATTGATTTAAGTAAATTGCATGATCAATCTTGCTGAATGAGGTGTGACTTGTCAGTTATTTTTAATCCTGTGTGAATAATTATTTGATGGAGGGATCATTGCATAAGAAATATGTGTAATACTTAGTATTCTTGATACATGATTTTATTGATGCGATTCTTCTATGCCTTGAATACAGGCTACTTTGGCTCCACCTGCTACTGGGAAGATGGTAAAAGGCCTTTTGATGTGTTATACTGTAATTCTTCTTACTTTCTACTCAGCTTCAGTGTCTGGATATTGGGCGTTTGGAAACAAGTCTAACTCTAACATTATCAAAAGCCTAATGCCTGATGAGGGACCTTCCTTGGCTCCAACATGGGTTCTTGGCCTTGGTGTTATCTTTGTTCTGCTTCAACTCTTTGCTATTGGCCTCGTAAGCTCACAAGTTCACTCTTCAGATGATCTAGAGAATTAAATAACCATTTCCCATATCCTTTTCCTTTAGTTTTAAGACTATCATTTCTGTTGAGTTAACATTCCGCCAATGTAAAACAGGTTTATTCTCAAGTAGCTTATGAGATCATGGAAAAGAAATCTGCTGATGTGAAGCAAGGGATGTTCTCCAAAAGGAATCTAATTCCGAGGCTAATCCTTCGGACTCTTTACATGATATTCTGTGGATTCATGGCAGCTATGCTTCCTTTCTTTGGAGACATCAATGGTGTCGTAGGAGCTATTGGCTTCATCCCTTTAGATTTCGTCCTTCCAATGCTTCTCTACAACATGACCTACAAGCCGCCAAAGTCATCCCTCATCTATTGGGTCAATCTCTCCATTATGGTTGTCTTTACAGGCGCAGGGCTCATGGGTGCTTTCTCCTCTATGAGGAAATTGATTCTTGATGCCAGCAAGTTCAAGCTATTTAGCAGCAATGTGGTTGATTAAAACTTGCAAGTGAAACGCATGGTGATCTTGCTCTCCAATGCCGCAGGTTTTATTAGTTGCCTCAACATCCAGAAAGTATACAGCTACATAGCAATAAGATGTGAAATTTAATATACATGGCAATGCAAGAAAGTTGAGGCAAAGGCATTTTAGCTTATAGCACCAAACATAGTAATCAGTAGGGAGGGCAATTTAATTCCCGATCAATATCAGCCGACCTGACTTGACTTGAATTCACGAGTATTTTTTTGGATCCAATAAATAATAAATAAAATATAAATAATAGATAAATATAGATGTTAATCAAGGATATTTATGTCATTTTATTAAAAAAAACACAAATAAACCATATACCCAGGGGTGTTTTTGTTAATTCCGTTGAGGGCATTTTAATTTGATTAATTAATGTTTTAATGCTAGCACATGCTATATGGTAAGAGGCATCCTTTGGGTAGTGTGTTAATATCGATGGTCAAACTTGTTTTTTTTTTATGTTATTGGAAGTGGTGTTGCATTATTTTTTTTCCATGTGGTGCATGTCAATAAATGGTTTGTTGTTAATATCTTTTTTTTTTTAAAGTACTTGTTGTTGGTCCGTTTTATTTTTTATGTTTCAATTTAAGTTTTTTTTTATTTTTAAATTATTTTATTAGTTTTTTTATATAAAAATTTTGTTTGTTTTCAATTTAGTTCTTAGTTGCAAATTTATCATATATTATTTTTTTTCAATTCGATCCTTATTTTTTTTATTTTTATTTTTTTTCTTAGTCTTTTTGTTAAAGTTTTATTGGTTTTAAACTCTCTCCTTCAATCAAAGTTTATCGTGTTATTTTTTTAATTTGATTCTTATTCTTTTGATTTTTTTTTGTTAAAGTTATTTTATTTTTTATTTAGTCCTTTAATCAGAAATTTCTGGTTACCCTCTCATTTATTTATTGTTTTTTATTTTCACCATCATTTTTTTAATTTATCTTTTTTTAATTTTAGATTCATTTGTATAATTATTATTTTTTTTTAATTTTATTCTTTAAAATTTGATTTGTTGGTGCAATATTAGTTATTTTAAAGTTATTTTCTGGTTTCATTTTATATTAATTTTAACCCTTGAAACCCTATCATTAATTTATATAACTCAGTAGTTAAAATTTCACTATCATTATTTGGCTTGGCGTGTTATATTATCTAAATTAAAGCAGTCAGAATGATTCGGACACTACTTTTACAAAGATATTCTAAGTTGCTGGTTGGCCGAAAGTCAGCCTTGTCAATTTTTTTAATTAAAATAATTTTTAAATATTGATTCGGTTAAATTTAAAATTAGGTTTAGTTATATTTTTTAACAGCTGTGTTTTTTTATTATTATTATCATAGAATATTCAGGTCAGTTTATATATATTTCGACTAATTATTACAGATTTTAAAATTAATAATCAAGTAAACTTTCAATTATTATTAATATTAATAATTACAGTAATTGAATTTAAAACTATATAGAAATTAATTTTTTAATTACAAGCTGTTATCACTGGACTGTGATTAAAGTATTTATAACTGGACTTTAACAACATAATTAACAAATTAAGATTCTCTTTGTTAACAACAAGGATTTAAATAAACAACAAAACAAAAGGACTCTCATTTCACCTTGTCAAGTAAAAAAAAAAAACATATCTAGAAAAACCCCACACATACCCTATCCTATCTTTTGTCTTCTTGCTATCACTCTAAAAGCTTAACCAAACAGCCCACATCTCCCCTCAAGTCCCCAGTTCACCGAAAAAACCACCATGGACAACATCCAAGGCCAGGAGGCATCACCCCAGGTAGTCATTGTACCATCTCCAGGGATGGGTCATCTAATCCCACTTGTTGAGTTGGCCAAAAAACTCGTTCACCAACACAACTTCTCTGTCACCTTCATCATACCAAACGATGGGTCACCCATGAAACCCCATAGGCAGCTCCTTCAAACCCTACCCAAAGGAGGATCCTCCGTCTTTCTCCCTCCAGTCAACTTCGATGACCTCCCACCGGACGTTTTGATGGAGACTCGCATCACACTCAGCTTGACTCGGTCTCTTGATGCTTTACGTGACTCTTTGAAGACTCTGACGGACTCAACTTGGGTTGTGGCTTTGGTTGTTGATTTTTTTGGTCCTTTTGCCTTTGAAATTGCTAAAGAGTTTGATGTTTTGCCATTTGTCTTCTTTCCGACAAATGCTATGCTGTTGTCTTTGTCCTTTCACTTGCCTAGGCTTGATGAAACATACTCCGGTGAGTATAAAGATATGACTGAACCGGTCAGACTCCCTGGTTGTGTTCCGGTTCAAGGAAGAGATCTTGTCGATCCGGCTCAGGATAGGAAAGGTGATGCCTACAAATGGATCCTTCATATTTGTAAACTATACAATTCTGCTGCTGGGATTATGGTTAATAGCTGCATTGATTTGGAACCGGGTGCTTTTAAGGCTTTGATGGAGGAGAATAATATTGGTAAGCCTCCAGTTTTCCCAGTTGGACCGCTAATACAGACCGGTTCAACCAGTGTGGATGTGGGAGAATCTGAGTGTTTGAATTGGTTAGATAAGCAGCCAAAGGGGTCAGTGCTGTTTATCTCTTTTGGTAGCGGTGGGACCTTGTCTCATGCTCAGCTAAATGAATTGTCCTTGGGTCTGGAAATGAGCGGCCAAAGATTTATTTGGGTTGTTAGGAGTCCACACGATGAGGCTACCAATGCCACTTACTTCGGCATCCGAAGTGCTGATGACCCTTTAGCCTTTTTGCCAGAAGGGTTCTTGGACAGGACCAAAGGGGTTGGTCTAGTGGTGCCTTCTTGGGCTCCTCAGATTGAAGTCTTAAGCCACAGTTCAACAGGAGGGTTCTTGACTCATTGCGGGTGGAACTCAATCTTGGAAAGTATAGTTAACGGTGTGCCCTTAATTGCATGGCCGCTCTATGCAGAACAAAAAATGAATTCAGTATTGCTAGCAGATGGTTTGAAGGTTGCATTGAGGGTGAAAGTGAATGAGAATGGGCTGGTGATGAAAGAAGATATTGCAAATTATGCAAGGAGCATTTTTGAAGGAGAAGAAGGGAAATCGATAAAGAGCAAGATGAATGAACTAAAAAGTGCTGCCACAAGGGCTTTGAGCGAAGATGGGTCATCTACAGAGTCGCTAGCAGAGGTGGCCAGAATCTGGAAGGACCATAAAAAGTAAAAGGTAATGTTTTGCATTAGTCTTCAAGCCATCAGGTGTTTCACTGGATGATGCAATCCGTTTTATGATTAATCTACCTGTGTTGAATTGTTAACTAGTAATATTATGATTTAGTTAACTATTCATTCAAAATACATTACTTTTCAGCTATGCAACCAGTCATTTGCCCTGAGATTTCCAGTTGCAAAAACTAGAGGCGTAATCAAGTGTTCAAGTATTAAATCCTGTCAACATGCTTTGCATTTGCCATGTCCCTCGAGGAGATTTGGGGCAGTTCATAATTATGACAGGCACTATGTTGGTTTGGGGATTTCTACGATTGTCATCCTAAATTATCTGTTTTTTTTGTCTAAATATTCCTCTGAACTTCTGGTTTTGTTTTCAACTTTAGAGAGTGTTTGGCAGTGTGGTTGTGGTTGCTTTCCAAATAGCTTTTTATGCCGAAATACATACTAATAATGTTTTTTTTATTTTATAAAAATTATTTTTGACATCAGCACATCAAAACGATCCAAAAAATATAAATCGCACTCAATTTTAGCAAAAAAAAAATTCAAAATTTGATGAAACGCAGTTACAAATGTAATGCCAAACAGACCCTAATTCTCTTTACCTTTCATCTATCTTGATTAAGGTCTTTGATAATTCAAGGGGGTAATTGAAAAAAACTTAATGAATCTCAAGAGGATATTGCAAACATTCTAAACTCTCAGAGTGTGTTTGGTATTGCGGTAGTTGTTGTGGTTGTGGTTTGAAAAAAGTTGTTTTATAAAAAGTACTTTTAGTTGAGGTTGGTTTGAAAAAATAGGTGTTTGGTTAAAATTGTGGTTGAAATTAAGGTTGAAAAAAAAGTAGTTTAATGTGTTTGGTTAAAAATGCTTTTAAAATTGAGGTTATAAAATAATTTTAAATATATATATATATATAT
>Ga0325403_1005457_pt1 | contig 12000 bp, 4 predicted proteins | sample PopdelMetagenome_19_FD_205665 | JGI IMG/M metagenome (GOLD analysis project Ga0325403, IMG submission 205665) | Populus deltoides microbial communities from Bellville, Georgia, United States - Xylem-PdKOR-R4 | ecosystem: Host-associated > Plants > Phyllosphere > Stem > Wood/Secondary xylem...
AAAAAAAAAAGTGATTGGCACGTGCCAACAGGTGGGGAGGCGCTAGCGCCCTTCAACAAGGTGTGTGACGCCTCCTGGTAGCCGTTGGTTGCCTTTAAGGACGGCGTTCGAAGCGGCGCGCCACTCCTTATACGGTGGGCTGACATGTATCAGCTGTAAGGGCACAATGGAGCTCCAACAACAATTTTTCTTCTCCCTCTATTTTCTCTCTCCTTCACCTCAAAAGATGTGTTGTCCTTACAAAACTACAAAACGGTCCTTAATCTTTTAAGTGTATTGAATTTGATTTAGTTTTTTTTTAATTCTATCCATTAACATTTGATTTTTTTTTAATTATATTTATTCCTCATTCTTTTGAATTCTATTTATTTTGCTATTGGATTTTATTTTTTTGATTTCATCCCTAATCATTTGATTTTAATTCTATTTTTTGTTTGTTGAATTTGATCATCATTCTTATCATTGCAATTCTTTGAGTTCTCTTCTCTTCTTGATTGCTTTTTTGGCAATTTCATCACTCATTTTTTAATTTTATTGAATTTTCATATCATATTTGGTGCTTGCTTTTTTTTATCATGCTTTTAAAATCTAACTTGGAATCAACCCTTGTCATGTTTCAGGTCATGGGTTGGGTTGAATGATGGGGTTACCGGGGTCGATCAAAATTTTTTATTGTGCAGGAAGTAAAAATAACATTATTTTGATAAAAAATATAATGGTAAAAGAAAAATCAATGGGAATTAATACTATTTTCCCCTAGCTAATCGCTTGATTTTTTATTCAACTAAAAAGTAAAAATTGTATTATTTCAATAAAAAAAATATGGAGAAAAAAAATTCAATTATGATCCTCTTTTTTTATTGATCTTTCTTTGTTTTGGATTTTTTTTTCATCCATTTCCATTTGATCTTGTTTTGTTTATATATTAAATATGGTACTCATTCTCTTGATTGTTGTTTTTTTTCCTTTTCTTTGTTTTTTTTTCTTTCAATTTTGTCACTCAACATTTTATTTCACTTCTTTTTTTTTCTAGATTTAGTCCTTATTTTTTTAATTGCTCTTTTTTAATCCTTTTCTTAATTTTTTTTCTTTCAATTTTATCATTCGATATTCTATTTCCTTTGTTTTTTTAATCCAATCTTGGTTCTTTCTTTTTTTTATAACTTTTTCTTATTTTATGTATCGATTAAGTCCCTTATTATTTTCTTTCATTAGTTTTTATACTAGGTTTGGTCATCATTATTTTGATTACTATTTATTTTCTTTTTAATTTTTTTGATGGTTAAGAAATTTGTCCAAGATTTTTTTTGGTATTCTATATAGTCATCTCAATTTCATGGTTAGAGTTGTTGGTTTCGAAAATTAGCTTAGTCTAACTTCGGTCCTTTTGTTTTATTTCATCATTTCACATTGGGTTAATAGGCCTTGAACTTTTTATTTTTTTTTCCCTTTCCTTCTTATGGGGTTATTCTGGATCACTGGTTAGTCAAGTTAACCTGAATTCACTCATATTATCACAATTTAAATATCTTTTTTATGTTAGAAAAAAATGACTCGCCCCGCAACATGGCGCAGGCATAAAATCTAGTTTAAAAGCTATTCATCCTAGTCAAAAAACTTGCAGCATTTAAGCTATTGTTTTATTATTTGTCCTTTGATACTGTGGGTTGAGCATACATTCATTAGTGTATTCATGTGGGTTCAGTTCTCTCTTTGAAGGCTCCGGGAATGATCTTGTATTCTTAGTGTTAGACTCTACCTGAGGTGTCAACTGGTTAAAGGCCTGGTCAAATCTCACTTGAATAATTGAATTTGATTGAGTCGCGGATGAACTTATTAGATTATGGCTTAAATCTTCAAGTTATCTCAACTTGACCGAGTCAAGTGTTAAAAAATAGTTTGAAAAGAAACTTGGCCCAAGTTAGGCTCTAATCGAAAAATTACTAGATCAACTAGTCAAATTGAGTTGAGTTAAGTTTAATAATGTTTGTGTGTTTAATGACGCAAAAATTTCCAAGATTTAGGATATGAGAAGTAAAAAACACATTATTTATGTTTTAAATATGATCCATGTATTCTATTTAACAATCAACACCTAGACATAAATATATAATGAATGAAATAAATATCATGTTATCTATATATGATGAAAATTTTGTTGATAGGATCAACAATTATTTCTTTTTTCTCTTCATTCAAGTTTAATTACTACTATTTATCTCTCTTTCAATTTGATATTTTTATAATAAATGTCGATAAAACTTTAGTCTAGATAATAAATATCATGCTTCTTGTTGAAATAATTACATAAGAAATAAAAATAAAATCATAATACTTAATTTATTTTATTTTAACACAATCATTTATCAGTCATATTATCCCAATAGTCAACATTATGTATTTAAAATATATGATTATAAATAATTAGAAAAACATTGAACTAAAGTCTAACTAAGCTAAATATTCATGCCTTTTTAACTAATAATACTTATTTATGTGTCAAAATATTTGGTTAAGATTTTTATAAATAGAAAAAAAATCTTAAAAATAAAATGGGTCTAGCGAACATGTCAGACCCAATGAACTTGGACTTGGTAGTTAGCCAAGTCCAAGATATCGTGGGTCGACAAACAAGCCAGATCTAAGGTAACGTGGGCCTAACAAACATGTCAGACCCACAGAACTTGGACTTAGGAGCCAATCAAACCCAAGGTAGCGTGAGTCTGACAAACATATCAGGCCTAAAGAACTTGGACTTGGCAGCTAACCAAGCCCAAGATAATGTGGGTCATGCAAACATGCTAGACCCAAAGCACTTGGAATTGATAGTCAGTCAAGCCCAAGGTACTGTAGGTCTAGAAAACATGTCAGATCTAAAGAACTTGAGCTTGGCGATCAGCCAAGCCTAAGGTAGCATGAGTTTGAAAAACATTCAAGATCCAAGGAATTTGGGCTTGGCAATCAGCCAAGCCCAAGGTAATATGGGTCTGGCAAACATATCAGATCAAAATCATTTGAATCCAACCATTACCAAGTTCTACAACTATATGTTTGATCCTAGACGATCCCTTAAAATAAAAATATTGAAGACAAGATAAACTATAATGCATTTCCATCTAGAATAATCGTTCATTTTGATGTAATGATTTACATATGCTCATAGGTTATACAAGGTCTCTTAAAGGACCTACCATATTTATTGTCTCATTAACGATATGTAAGGGATATTTGTCTCTCATCAATGCCGCTGAAAGCAGAAGACTTTCTAGTCTTTTCCTTATCTGAAAACGATAAGGTTCTAAGGTATAAATACCCTCTGAACCATCCAGGTAAATGTTCTGAACTTCTTATCTCTTAAGGTAAACTTATATAGATTTCAAAGCATTAACCCACTTAAAACTCAATAACAAATATATTTATTTCTTGAATTTAAGGCTCTTTTAAGTCATTTATTGCCTTAAGACAATGATTATATTTTCCATAAATATACTGACTTTATCATCGAAGGACTTTTAAATCCCCCCGATTGGAACTACTTTTGCTAGTACTCAAGCTTTTACCAAAAGTTTGGAATTTTTTAGACTAAAAAGAAGAAATTCAAGTACTTGAATAGATTGATTAACTATTATCTCAAATACTAAATAACATATTATTTACATATATTGGATTTTGGGACATCATCAGTGATGTTGTCTATGAGAACTACTTACAAAAAGTCATAAATAAGTTTATTGTTTTACTATTTTTTTTTCTTAATTATCATTATCAATGACAGATAATCAGAACACTCATAGAAAAGGACAAGTTACTAAACTCCTTGCCACATCAAAAACTCCAACCCCTGCATAACCAATCCTTCAATAACTTATGGAACAAATACAACTCATCACTCAAACAGTGCTGGGAAATCAACAAGCAAGAGAAAATCCACCTCAGCAAGTTGTTACATCTCTCCACTCACTTACATGACAGCAGGCTCCACTTAGTGTTTGTAGGTAATTACAATATCAAGAAAAATATAGATAAAATGATTCATTAGAGGGTTTTCAACCTCAAGGGTCATCAAGCCATTCTAAAAAGCATGCACGCCCTTATGACACTCAGGCGTAAAATGGTTTTTTAAGGCGTTTATTTCAGTAACATGAAAAAAAAATTGTTCGTCTATCACCCCATCCTATACCAGAGACTTCAAGTTCCCCTGAACTCGATAGGCATAAAAGTGGCAAACATATGAAAAAAGGACTCATCTAGGAGGATGTCTACACTACTCATCAAATCAGAGATTCTTCTATATCCAAACATGTGTTAAATACCAGCATACTCAGAGACTACATCACCACCAAAATGACTCTGTATAACTATGATGGCTTGTAGATCTTAGGGAACATATACAAAATATGCGCAGCAATCTAGAGCTAGTCGTTCAGGACAACCATGTCATGTACAAGATCCTTCATACGATCTTTAAAGGTTCAGTAAGAGTATAGTACAACAATCTAGAATCAGGTTTAGTCGCCAACTTCAGTGATCTCTGTGCCAAATTAGTGGCACATTTTAGTACAAGTATTCCAGCCAAAAAGAGTTCAACTGAACTATTTAAAATTACCCAAATAGAGGATGGGTCTACAAAGGCATACCTCAAGAGATTTAATGAGAAAATGCTTTAGGTTAAAGACTTAATCAAACCAGTAGCTTCAGAAGCCCTTATCAGTAGGGTGAGGGGAAAAAAACCTTGTGGAGGGCGGTGTAAACCCTACCGAATATAAGGTTACTAAAGTGTAGCACACTATGGAAAGTCACATTCAGGTAGAGGAGGAAAGTACGTTGCGTTATAGTCCTCCCTGTTTTAATAAGGATAAATAGCCAGAAAGGTCCCCTAAACGAGGTCACTCGTCCAAGCAAGACTGCTCTCCTAAAAGAGACAACAATCCCAAAAGGAATTAGAAGAAATCACATAGAGAATGTCTGGGTTATCATGAAGCACATGCTTCTCTATTGAACACTTTCTTTACCAAAGTTTTTACAGTCATCTAAGGCAAAGAGTTTGTCTAATATCATTCACTCATGAAGTCTCCTCCAAGTACACACATCTAAAAAGCACTATATTTTTTCATAAAGATAAAGGACATGAAACTGAGGATTGTTATGTCTTTAAGAAGGAAATTAAAATTCTGATAGCTAAAGGTTACCTTCGTTAGTTTCTAAAGAAGGATTTTCACCCTGAACAAAACATATAAGAGCCTGGTTAATCTGTTACAGTTTTACCTGAGATCAATGTAATCTTAAAGGGAACTTGTATAAGGGAGATTCTAACAATGGAAAAATGAAGTATGGAAACAAGTTCTCACCACAACTAGATTGATGGTTTAATAACATAAGCCAATAGTCTTTACTCCTGAAGATAGAAAAGGAGTGACTTTTCCATATGAGGATGCTCTTATCATTTTCATTGTTATCTTTAATCATAGAGTACATCGGGTACTAGTAAATGATAGCAGTGTAGTTAACATCCACTCTACGAAAGTTATAATCTAAATGGAAATTCCATCTTCAAAACTAACGCCGGTAAAAACTCTTCTCATTGGTATAAAGAGTTCAAGTACGCCAATGAAGGGTGCCTTAAAGTTACTAGTTGTAATGGGCACCCCTCTGAAATGTGATTAAAATGGCATTGGCTTATAATTTCATTTTAGAAAGACCTCTTTTATATCAAATCAATGTCATCATTAGTACCCGATACTTGGCATTGAAGTTCCCAACTTAAAAATGAGTAGCAACATTATGGGGATATCAATCAACCTCAAGAAAATATGTCACTGCTTGTTTGAAGGACAAGAAAATGTTGATATTGGACCAATAAGGGTCCTTGAATGAAAGAGTAAAAATCAGAACTAAGGTTACTGAGAGATTGAAAAATGTTTGTTTAGGAGGAGATGAAAAAATTGTCAAGAAAGTGAGATCCACCCTAACACCTAAATAATAGAAATCATTGATAGAGATCATGCATATCCAAAAGTTGAATTTCATAATAGATGCCTCAAAGATGTCAGGCATCAATCTAAAGATAGCTACCCACCAGTAAGAGTGCACTCAATTGCACATCCAGTCTGTTAGAAAAAGAAAAAATTTAGGGAAGAAAGATAGAAGACTATAACTCAAGAAATAGATAAACTTTTAGCCACTGGTTTTATCAGGGAAGTGTTGTACCCAACCGACCTAGTTTCAAAATATTTGGTTAAGATTTTTATAAATATAAAAAAAATCTTGAAAAATAAAATGGGTTTGGCGAACATGCTAGACCCAAAGAACTTGGACTTAGCAGTTAGCCAAGTCTAAGGTAGCGTGGGTCTAGCAAACATGACAGGTCTAACTTAGGCTTAACAGCTAGTCAAGCCCAAAGTAGTGTGGGTCTGGCAAATATGTCTAACCCAAAGCACTTGAGCTTGGCGGTAACCAAGCCTAAACTAGCATAGGTCTGAAAAACATCTCAGACTCAACGAACTTGGGTTTAGAAGTTAGCCAAGCCTAAGGTAACGTGGATCTGGCAAACATGTCAAACTAAAAGCATTTGAATTCAACCATTATCAAGTTTTAAGGCTACATGTTTGATCCTAGACAATCCCCTAAAATAAATGTATGAAGGCATGATAAACCGCCATGCTTTTTCTTTTAGAATAATCATTCATATTGATATAATGATTTTCCTATACTCATATATGTATACAAGGTCTTTTAAAGGACCTGACATACTTATCATCTCATTAATGACATGTAAGAGATATTTATTTCTCATTAATGCCACTGAAAGTAGAGGACTTTCTAGTCCTTCCTCTTTTTAAAAATGACAAGGTTTTAAGGGTATAAATACCCCTTAAACCATCCAGGTAAGGGTTCAAAACTTTTTATCTCTTAAGGTAAACTCATATATATTTCAGAGCCCATTTAAAAATTAAGAACAAATATCTTTGTTCCTTGAATTTAAGGCTCTTTAAGTCATTTATTACTTCAAAACATTTATTATTTTCCCTATAAATATACTGACTTTATTATTGAAGGGTTTTAAATCCCCCCAATTGAAACTGTTTTTTTAGGTACTCAAGTTTTTACCATAAGCATAGAATTCCTTAGACTAAAAAAAAGAAATCCAAATACTTGAACATATTGATTAACCACTATCTCAAATACTAAATAACTAATTATTTATATATCTTGGATTTTAGGACATCATCGCTTATCCATTTTTTAGAAAATGTTACAAGTTTAATTCCAAATATGTACCGTATCCATCCTTATCATCTCCTGAGTATCATGAGTATCCCTGGCATATTAAAATACAGTGAGCATGTATCCGTGCGATAGTCTCTAATATATATGACCATGTTCAACCAATTAGTCATTATATATGAAAATTTATTCTTTATTCGCATACATCCTTCTATCCTAATAAATTCTCCATAGCTCACTTTATCACTTTTTACAACAAAATATATCAAAAATATCCTTCAATACAAATTGTCTTAAAAATCAAATTTGCAAGCTAAAGAAAATTCCTTGAAATATAAAGTTGTGTCAAGACTCTAAAACAAGCTAAAAGCTTGTAGGAAAAAAAAAAGCTATTGAATAAAGAAATTTACAAACAAAAACAAAACAATACATATTTTTTATTTTTTTCCATAAAAACAAATGAAGCTTGTTGCGGGGCGCATGTGAGGGCATCATTAGCCTCTTCAGAGGTGTTAGAGAAGGAAAGGGTTTTGAGTATAATCATAAAGTTATGATTATAAGGTTCAGGAGTCGCCACCTAGTATCATGGTTACTAGAAAACCTATAGTCTGCGAGAGTCCGAGTAAAGGACTGGTTGTGCGAAGGGAATATGTATCACCCCCGATGCACCCTAGTAAGCTACATTGTTGTTTGATTGTTTTTCTAAGTTAATTTATATTTGTTGGTCTTTTCTAAGGTCTAAGGCAGATCTCCTTTTATGAGAGAGTCCCTGCCTTATTAGGTTAAATCTTAACCACTCTAAAGTCTAAATTTGAGCATCGCGTTTATATATATATAACATTTGATGGTATGCTCTACTATATAAATTTACACCCCTAAATATTAAAGTTTACAGCTAAACCCTAACACTTTAGATATAAAGTGAACAAAATAATTAGTGAAGGGTTTTTGATATTTTGGTCAAACCCTAATGAATAATCATAAACTGATTACGATATCCATTTTTGCAGTGTAAATTATTAAAATATCAGTGGATCTGTATTTTTTTTGAAAAGTTTCGAAGAAAACCGGGTATTTTAATGTTGGATCTGTATTTTACAATGTAAATTTATAGCCCGATATTATACAAAATTATTAAAATAATATGTGAGAAAATCACAAATATTTGAAAATGACCCTTGGAATTATTATTATTATTATTAATTATAAATTGAGCTAAACCCGACCCAGCCATTCGGCTGGGCCAAAACGGGTCCAGCCCGACTCAGTCAAGTTGGGTCGACTGGCGGCCCAATAGACCCTTTTTTTGGGTAGGTTAGGCCCGACCCAGTGACCATGTTAATTATAATTAACTTCTGCATGCAGAACGAATTCTCATTTTGCATGCAGTGATTGATTTTCATTGCAGGAAGGAGAAGAAAAGTTACTTGGTGTGGGGGAAGTAATTGGTTGGTCATGCAGGGAGGAATGTCGTGAGGTTAATGGTGGCACCACTACTGGGAGGAGTTGGCAGTTGGCGTTAGTTGTTGGAGGAGAAGAACACTACGGTTGAGAGGGAGAAAGAGATTAGTTGTGGTGGTTTCTATCGCCGATGAGGAGATGGGTAGGCGGATGAGGTTGGGCCACTGTTGGTCACGACATGGGTAAGGTTGGAGTGGCTGAGATCATGGTAGAGAGAGAGAGAAGGGGGGAGAGAGAGAAATATGACAATAAAAAGAGAGAGAAAAACTAGATGAGAGGCCCTTTTGTTTTTCAACTTTTGCCTCTAATTTCTTCCTCCCCAGGGCATGGAATCCATCCCTATTTATAGGAGTGGAAGAAAGACATGTTGTCTTTTAGGGTGTCAAATCTTAACCCTTGATTCAAACCAAAAGTATCCCAACCATTGGTTAAAAGTTGTCATCATGGTCTGAAAAAGTTGTTGCAGAAGGGTTGATTGGGTTGGCCACTTTGGGACGGCATCGAGGCCGTCTGGTGTCAATTGGCCAGAAAGGACCATACTAGCGTGTAATCAGATGTTAGGCCATTGTTTGCATGAAAATTTTTATCAAATTTTATGGAGAGATGAAATATTAAATGTTTTGTAAAGAAGGCCACCCGTGCAGCTTTCAATGATGAAAAAGATGAACAGATCTAGACAACACGTCATCTGGTTTGTCCTCTCTCTTTCTTTTTTTTTTTTTGAGGTGCAGGGAAAAAACGATGTTGTTTTAATCAAAACATGTCGTTTTATTTAAATGAAACCGTGTTGTTTTGGCCTTTAGGGTTTAATTTAGGGATTTGGACAAAGTTTAATTTGTCCTCCAACTTTTAATTTCTTTCAATTGCACCCCTAATTGACTTTAAACTTTTCATTTTATGCAATTTTACCCCTGCCAAACTTCAATGCCAGCCCTAGATTTCAGCACCTTTTTTATTTCGGTCATTTGTCTTGGATATATGCAATTTGATCCTCAATTGACAATTAAACTTTCAATTTTCTTCAATTTCACCCCAATCTCATTCAATTAAGTCCCCATAGTTCGGCACCTTTTACAGAATGGTCATTGGCTGCAAATTTCTTTAATTTTTTAATTGACCCCAAAACTTTGATTTTCTTGCAATTTTACCCCTGATTTGAACAAATTAACCTAGTAAAAATTAAATTTGATCTCCTAAAATTTCAATCTTCTAATTTAAGCCTAAATTACGCTTCCAAACTTATTTTTTTACCAATTAAGCCCCTAATAAAATTAATTTGAGCCATTTAAAGTATAATTAAGTTCTTGCACCTAATTAAATTCTTTAAATGGACCTAACTTAATTCTTAAACATAATTAAATTCTCAATTTGGCCCATAATTAAATCAAATTAGCCATGAGCTTAATTTTTATGTAAATTTGTCTAAAAAATATTTAATTTGACCTGAAATCCGCATTGTCTCTTCAGTTTTGGGTACAAAGGGGTATAATTAGGCTTTCGATTCCATCCAAAATTGTAACTCGATTTTTTCTATATTTGAAATCCTCCCAGCTTGTTATTTTATTTTTGAAAGAAAAAGGTGAATTTAGAGAATAACTCAGGAATGGGTTATGACAAAACTATCTTTCGAAGAATATGATGGAATGTAAGCAAGGCAAAACTAAAAATCTAGCATAAAAAGTGTGGGGGAGGCTCTTAATAATTTTTTTTATAAAGATTAGATATATAAAATAATCTATGTGACAATTAAAATTTTCATAATAAAAAAATGATAACAGATCTATTAAAATACAAAAACATAAGGAGATTTTAATAATCCTAAACATTTATAGAAGTTATAATGAAAAATAATAAAAAGTATAATCAAAATATCCCTGTTATTTAATCTCTTATTTATGATTAATATTTTTAAATTATGCTCGACATTTTTAATCATACTAAACTCATCATATCAAAATTTCCTGCAATCTTTATTTCAAATAATGTATAAATAATAACGATGAAGTCGTGGAAAAACTTCATAGAAAAATATTAACTTTCCTGGTTGATGGGTTATGGGCCTAAGTTGTACCTGTAAAACAAGTCTTTAAAGGAACCAGAGACATTCCGATGCTTAAGTTAGTATTTAGGTTTTTTCTCAAGTAAAAACTCAAAAAGATAAAAATGATATTTTTTTGTGTAGAGAAGGGATGTGTATTCTCTGTTTTCTTGAGAATATTCTCTATGTCATGTTGTTTAAATAAATCATCCTCTTTTCTTTCTCAAAACTTGAGAATATATAGTCTTGAGAAATATCTAAAAAATATCTAGAGAAATACATGTAAAGAGTGTTATTCATGAATAATAAACTGAGGTAGGTTAGAAATAGCTCGGTTAGGCCAAAGCTCAAGCTTAGGCAAACCAGAGTTGGAGCTTGGACAAACCAGAGTTGGAGCTAGATTAAGCCTTTACCTAACTAAGCTTCGTGGAGCTTGGTTATGCCTCATCCTAACCAAGCTTCGTAAAGCTCAGTTGAGCCTAACCAAAAAAAGAGGGAGAAAAGGAGAAGAGAGAAAGAAGGGTAACTCGGTTGGATTGTGGCCTAACTAAGGCAAAAAAGCTTGGTTGAGCCATTTAACCAAGCTTCACATTTGAAGCTTGGTTAGGATGTCAATCAAGCTTTAACAAACTTTTTTTTATTGTATTGGATTATCATTTTCCCCTCAAATTATTGTAAACAGGTATGTTTGGAAGACTTTAATGAGCTAAAGAGGGAAGAAAATACTTATAGTGTATGCTTGCATAAAAATATTACATGTATGGGCATGTCTTTGAATGTTTGCCTGTTTTTTGAATTTGTTGGAGATTTTTGTCAATGTTTTATGGAGAAAGATCTATGATCTTTTTGGAAATAATTGTTCATAGGGACCTGAAGATAGTTGGTCATAGGGACCTAGAGACAGTGGTCATTAAGACTTGAAGACAAGTTGGTCGCAAGGACCTGACGATATAATAGAGATTTCTCCAAGTGAATTTCATCGAGACCCTTCGCATTTAAAGACATGAAGATGATGGAGATATAATTTATAAGATTTATCTAATATAAGGTAGTACATCCCGAGGATTGTTTCATGTTTGTTCGCATTGAATCTTCTTTTTTTATAAATTCTTGAAGGTACTATTTGAAAATCAATCTTTCTATCTTTTTTATGAGTGCATGTACTTTTTATGTCGTGCCCATGATCATGGTGAAAGAGACAGAACTTGTTAGGGTTTCTTGTGTTTGAATCACTTTTTGTTGAAGATGGGTATTATAAGAAGTCTTTTTTTTTTTTT